>Ga0208227_1000046_pt1 | contig 28697 bp, 31 predicted proteins | sample LakMenEpi13Jun11_FD_150692 | JGI IMG/M metagenome (GOLD analysis project Ga0208227, IMG submission 150692) | Freshwater microbial communities from Lake Mendota, WI - 13JUN2011 deep hole epilimnion (SPAdes) | ecosystem: Environmental > Aquatic > Freshwater > Lake > Epilimnion/Euphotic zone ...
AGCACTGGAATGTTCGTCTCAAAAATGTCATCAAGCAACGACTTGTGCGTGAAGTTGGGCGCAGCTACAAGTACTGCGTCAACAAGGCCGCTACTCAGGAGGTCTCGGTGGTCCGTGAATTCAGCTACCCCAGATGCCTGGTCGCCCAAGGTATGACGAGCCCACCCATGTTGTTCTTCATGGGGGTCACTAATGGCCGTTACCGCAACATTTGCAATGCCCATGAGATTGCGTAAATGCTCGCAACCCATCATTCCAGTACCAATAACGCCGACGCGCAGTTCTGACATATAAGCAAGGCTACGCCCCTCTACTTTCGGTTCATCGCAAAGGCAACTAGTGTTTTCTTCTGTTGTTCCGGGGGGAACAACAAAGAGGGGGAATTCTCATGGCAATTGTTGATCTCATCACATCCGGACTCGGATTACTTGCGTCTGAAAAAGACATCACACCTACGTGGGTTGAAGGTGTTATGCGTGGCAGCGGAAACCTAGAAGACGGCGTGACAGTAACTGCGGTCTCATCAGAGCGCATCGGCGAAGGTGTCGGAATTCTCAGCATTTTGCAGCGAGTAATCCCTACGTATTCAGGCCCTACCAAAGCGCCGAAAACGTTTGTCGTGAAATATCCAACCGATGACGCAACACAACGATTCACTGCTGATGCACTTGTGCTCTACATCCGTGAGTTGCTTTTCTACCGGGAGTGTGCGCCATCTGCGCCATTCACAACTGCAAAGTGTTATGCACAGGCAATTGAAGACGAAAATACCAACTTTACGATTGCAATGGAAGACATCAGCCATTACCGCGGCCTCAACCAAATTGATGGGGTAAGTCTTGCTGAATCGAAAATTCTTCTTGAGACACTTGCTGACTATCACGCCATGTGGTGGAACAGCCCGAAGTTGTCGGGTATGCAGGACGTTTTTCAACCACTGTTGAATCCAACCTACGAAGCAGTCCTTCCGATGTTGTGGGCACAGGGTTGGCCGAATGTCGAACAATATGCAGGACACCGTCTTCCCGACAGTGTCCGCAGCATTGGTGAAATCTGGGGAGGAAAAGTTTCGTGGATGCTCAGCAATCTCATGACACCCAACACCTTGTGCCACGGCGATTACCGCGCGGACAACATTATGTTCGACGGTACAGATCCCGCAATCATCGACTTCCAACTCATTGGAGTGGGTTCAGGCATGTATGACGTTGGGTATTTCATCAGCCAGTCAATTGCAACTGATGTCCGTCGAGGTCATGATAAAGAACTGGTTGATACTTACCTCAACCGGATTGAGTTTCATGGTATCGACATTGACCGCGACGAAATGTGGCGCCAATATCTTGTAACTATTGTTTTCTGTGTTACATATGGCGTTACATCTTTCGCAAGTTATGCTGAGCAAAATGAACGGGGACAACATCTAATTACAGACATGTTGCTTCGTTCATTGGATTGTGTTGTCGATAACGATGCACTGAAAGTGATTGCGTGACCGACCACAACCATGATCACGGCCGAGGGGTTCTTTCACAGTTAGCGCCTGAGGGTCGCGAACTGAAGGCTCTGATTCCTGGTGTTTATGAAGGGTTCGCTCAATTGCATACCGCTGCGTTTGCAGAAGGTGTACTTGACAAAAAGATGAAGGAACTTCTTGCGCTTGCAATTGCAATTGCGGTTCGTTGTGATGGTTGCATTGCCAGTCATGCCCGTGGGGCCGCAGTGAATAAGGCAACTGAGGCTGAGGTTGCAGAAACAATTGGTGTTGCTATTGCAATGAGTGGTGGGCCAGGCACGGTCTATGGCCCCCGAGCATTGGCAGCCTTTCGCGACTTTGCTCCTAAGGCGGAATAGCTCGCGTCTCCGGTGGTACCCACCCCCCAGGGTGGTCCTAGATTGCTGTTATGTCGAATCTTGAAGTAACAGTTGACCCATCAGAAGTCGGACTAGACGCCGAACGTCTTGCTCGCATTCGTTCCCACTTTGGCAAGTACGTCGATAGTGGCAAGTTGCCCGGGTATCACATCACTGTCTCGCGCGGCGGAAAACTTGCGTACAGCGATCTGTATGGTCACGCTGATGTGGAAAACAAAAAGCCAATCGAGAACGACACCATTTATCGTGCGTATTCAATGACAAAGCCCATCTGTGCAGTTGCTGCACTTATGTTGTGGGAAGAGGGCTTGTTTGAGATGCATGATCAAGTGAAGTGGTTCATTCCATCATTCGGTGATCAAAAAGTATTCCGCTCTGGAACACTCACAGCCCCGCGTTACGAACCAGTAACAGAGCCCATGGAAATGTGGCATCTTTTCTCACACACTGCCGGCATGACATACGGCTTCGTGTATTCAAACCCCGTTGACCAGATGTACCGCAATGCAGGTTTCGAATGGGGCACACCACGCGATGCCTCACTGGCTGACATTTGCGACATCCTTGCCGGCCTTCCGCTCATGTTCCAGCCCGGAACGGAATGGGCGTATTCAATGTCAATCGATGTCCTTGGTCGCGTTGTAGAAATTCTCTCTGGCATGACGCTTGGTGAGTTCATGAAGAAGCGCATCTTTGATCCGCTTGGCATGACCGACACTGCATTCCATTGTTCAGCAGACAAAGCCGATCGTCTTGCTGCTTTGTATGTACCGAACCCTGCAGACAAGAAAATCTTGCGTAACGATGCCGGTGCTGCTGGTGCATTGAATGAACCAAAGGCGCATCTTGGTGGCGGTGGACTTGTTTCCACTACAAGTGACTATTTGAAGTTTGCAGAAATGTTGCGCGGTGGTGGCGAATACAACGGCACTCGCATTTTGTCGAATCGTACTGTTGCATTTATGGCTTCAAACCACTTGCCAAACAACGCCGATCTCACTGAATTTGGTCGCCCACTCTTTGCAGAGACTGCTTTTGATGGCGTCGGTTTCGGACTCAGTGTCAGCGTCACGCTTGACCCCGTGAAAGCAAAAGTTGCTGGAAGTGCCGGAGATTACGGCTGGGGCGGTGCTGCAAGCACCAACTTCACCGTTGATCCGAAGGAAGACCTTGTGTACATGATCATGACGCAGCTCATGCCATCAAGCACGTGGCCATTGCGTCCGCAACTTAAGCAGTTGGTGCACCAGGCTTTAGTTGACTAGTGCGAGCTAACTGCTTTCTCAGAACGAGAAGCAGTGCAACACCGCAACCGATAATTGCTAAGCCTTGCAATATGGTGCCCGGCAACCAATAGACAACATTAATAATCACACCCACAATGATTCCGAAAGCGCCACCCAACAGATGTTCAGGGGCGCGCTCGCGTGAACCAAGAGTGAACAAGGTTGCACCAACTCCAATCGGTATGAGACTGCCAAATCCATTGGAAAAGACACCTGCCAATGTGATTGAACCGATGACAATTAGTAATGAACCACAAGCACGAGACAGGAACGCAAAACCGATATTTCTCATGCCCATGTAAATCAGACCAGCACCACCAGCAAGCAACATGAGACCAACTACAAGACGGTTGTTATCACCGTTCAAGTTCATCAATGAACTTGATGACATGATTGCAATTGGTACCGATGCTGTCATTAATAGCGAACCAGAGAACTGTGAACGTGAGGCACGCATTGATCCCCATGCACCTGCAGCAATCGCAAGAACGAGCACAAAGAACTCTGACCTCATGCTTGTCATATCAAGCAATATTCCTGACGCAACTGCAATGGCAAGTACCGATGCAATCTCCAGCACTTCGCCCACTCGCTGTCTTTCACTTGTCGCACTAGAGAACTTGTGTGAGAAATAAGCAAGTACCGCAGCAACCACATATAGAAGGGCTGCAATTCCAGCCTGCGGCACGTTGGCTACAAGCCCAGCAACCATGAAGCCAACACCGATTGTTATGAGAATCGCCGCAAGGTACGACACCAACTCGCGAGCCGTTACTGCGAGTATCGGCGCTTTTGCTATTTCATCAGCCTGTTCCGAAGTCAGATGCCCATCTGAAACAAATTGTTTAAGTACTTCGTCTTGTGATTTGCGTTGTTCCATGTAATCAGTGTTGCACTAATTACCGTTGGGTTGATACCCAATTCACCACGTCAACAACCGCAGCATCTAGAAGTGGTGCAATAAACGAGGCAAAGGTAACCGTCATATGGTTATCGTCCCGATACACCAAAATGTTGCCCACCACTGTCGGGCAACCGGCGTCGGTGCAAAACCATGGGCGCGTCCACAACACATGAACATCTTCGGCATCGAAGTCTTGCAACATCCGGTGCATGTCGTCACGATAGGCAGAACTAATTGTGGGATTACATAGCTGCACATTTGTGTAATGCCGGCTCAAGCACGTCGGCACATCCTGCCCCGGGTACGGCGTATCTTCCATCAAGATAGGAGTTATGCCTTTGGCAGTTAACGAGTCAATCGTTGACTGCAAACCAGCGCGCCATTCCTTTTGCCACATAGGTATACGCGTTGAGGCAGACAGTAAACGATCAAAGTGTGCGATGAAAACGGTCTGCACACCGTCAGTTACCATTTGTTTCAACACATTCTCACGCCACGGCCCACACTCCTGGTAGTTCTTTCCCAGGACCTTGCTGTAAGTAGGAATATCTGCGGGTGGGCAACCACGCTTTGTGTACGTAATCAACTTCCAATTGCGTTTGATTGCCATCTTCTCAAACGCAGGAAACCATTGAGCAGCATGTGAATCTCCATACAGACCAATCACAGTTGATGAGGCTGCATCTCCGTACACACAATTTTTTGGTTGGACTGCAGAAAAACTGGCGTGGCAATTGTTGCTATAAATGGTTGGCATGTCAGACAATGCTTGTTGCAACGTCGGAGTGATGTTTGAAGGCAACCCTGTCGCGGTCATCGCCTGAACAATGGCTTCAACTGGCGGTCCCTCATTCGGTAATTCTGGTGTAGTGGGAATCGTCGTTGATGACACATTGGACTCAATCGTTGTTGATGATTCCGTAACCAATGTTGGCGCTGTCGCAGACCAACCACCATCACGTGATGGCTGATTATTCTGGGCGAGTACAGCACTTCCACTGACAACAGCAACCAAGGAAATTGCTAACACCAATGCCCTGACTCCGGCGATCTTGTGGTTTCGACGTATGGGGTTTTCAACAAATCGATATGAGAACTCTGAGAGTGCAAGCGAGATCATGAGGCATATAAGTCCCTCAAACACTGAGAGTTTCTTGCCAAGCGCAGCTGCAGCAATGATGAGCACTGGCCAATGCCATAAATACGCCGAGTATGAACGCGAACCTAGCCACTGCATTGGCGAGATACGCAATATTGCATCAGGTGACCACGCAGTGGCATTTCCGCCACGCAACAAGAATGCAGTGGCCATGACCGGAGCAAGTGCCCAGGGCCCAGGAAAAGTTGTGTTCTCTGAGAACAACGCAACTGTTGCAATAATTCCAGCGAGCCCACACCACGCCAGTACTGCATTGATTCGAACTGCTGCAACGGAAACACCAAGTGGCACAACCGCAACTAGTGCACCAATGGCTAGTTCAAATGCTCGAGTATGTGGCGAGAAAAACGCCCACGGTTGCGAAGAGTTCATAAGTGCCATACACGCAATGAAGGAAGCAACTGCGGCAACACCAGCAGTGATACCAACCCGAAGACGTACATTGCGCATAGTGCGAGTTCCGACACCAATACACACCAACATCAAAAGCGCTGGCCACACCACGTAGAACTGCTCTTCAACAGCCAAACTCCAGTAGTGCTGTAGCGGTGATGGCGGCAGCGCAGATTGCAAGTAGTCAGCGCCTCGATATGCAAACACAAAGTTCGAGGAGAACAAGGCAACTGCTAGAACATCATCAGCCAACGAACGAAGCCGAAGTGGTTCCAACCAAATCCATGAAGCAATCAGAGTCGCAACCGCCACCAATCCTGAGACAGGCAAAATGCGCCGAGCGCGCCTGGCGTAGAAAGCCCCCAAGGACACTTTGCCCGTATTGGCCTTTTCAGCCACTAATAGAGAGGTGATCAGAAAACCAGACACGACAAAGAAGACGTCTACTCCTACATAGCCACCAGCGAGGCCAGGTACACCGGCATGAAAAAGCAAGACCGCAAGCACTGCAACGGCGCGGAGCCCCTCAATATCTGTACGCCGTTTCACCGATACGAGTATTGCCGCTTGGGGACAAAGGATGCGGGCACTGTCAAATATGGCCAAAATGGCTACCCCTCAGCGAGTGGTCTAAGGTCTCTAGAAACATTTCCAACGACACCCCTAGGAGTCACCATGGCACGTACCACCCGCCTGCTTGCATCGCTTGCAGCACTTTCATTCATTGTCGCATCATGCGGCGGCAGTGATTCATCATCAGACACAACTGTTGCAGCAGGTTCTGCAGCAACACAGGAATTGACATTCACACCAATTGCTGAAGGCAAGTTGACTGTCTGTTCAGATGCTCCATACGAGCCATTCGAATTCCAGAGCGAAGATGGCACATGGACCGGATTCGACATGGACATCATGCGTGCAGTTGCAGAGCGTTACGGACTTGCTCTTGAAGTCACTGTTCAGCCGTTCGACGGCATCTGGTTGGCTCCTAAAGCTGGCACATGTGACGTAGTTGCTTCCTCACTGACCATCACTGAAGAGCGCGCTGCTAACGCTGGGTTCTCCGATGGCTACTTTGATTCATTCCAGTCACTTCTTGTTCGCACAGAAGACAAGGATGCATTGAATTCACTTGCGTCACTCAGTGGCAAGACCGTTGCAGTACAAACTGGAACAACTGGTGAAGAGTACGCAAAGACCAATGCACCTGATGCAAAGATTCAGTCGTTCGATGATGCAGCAGCAATGTTCTTGGCTCTTGAGTCAAAGCAAGTTGACGCAGTTCTTCAGGACTTCCCCATCAATGCATACCGTGCAACAAAAATGGGCACCTCTGCAGTCTCGATCAAATTTGATACAGAATCAGAGAAGTACGGTTTCGCAACATCACTGGAAAACACAGATCTTGTAGCCGCAATCAACGCCAGCCTCACGGAATTCCGTGCGAATGGCGTATACGACGGCATCTTCAAGAAGTACTTCGGATAGGCCACACTCGGTCACATTCCATTACTTAAAACAACCTCTGAGAGCCATGGCCATCAGCAAGCGCAAGAAAGCGCAATACAGGCGCACAGCCGTGTATGTACTTTCTGTAATCGCCCTGTTGGCCGTGGCTCTTGTTGTTGATTGGGGTCGACTACAAGGTGCCATGTTCAAGTGGGACATTGTGGTTGAACAGTTCCCAGACATTCTTCTCAGCGCGGGAAAGAACACCCTTATCTTCACCATTTTGGGCTTCGCGGGCGGGCTCTCTTTTGGTTTGTTATTCGCGCTCATGCGCCTTAGCACCGTTCGTCCGTATCGCTGGTTCGCAGCAACATACATCGAGATCTTCCGTGGTATTCCGCTCCTCGTCACTCTTTTAATTCTTGGGTTTGGTATTCCCATCGCAACAGGTTGGCGTTGGCCAAACCCATACCTTCAAGGCGCAGTTCCGTTAGCCCTTGTCGCAAGTGCATACATGGCAGAAACAATTCGTGCAGGAATTGAGGCCGTACCCAAAGGCCAGATGGAAGCCGCACGGTCATTAGGTATGTCATATTCCCGCGCCATGATCACAATCATCATTCCTCAAGCATTACGCATCATCGTGCCGCCATTAACAAATGAATTTGTTCTTCTCATTAAAGACACATCGCTTATCTCCGTTCTCGGTGTTACTGCCGGAACTCGTGACCTTGCACGTTTTGGTCGCGACGGTGTGAACAGCACTGCAAATGCAACTCCACTTATCGTTGCTGGTCTTGTGTACTTGGCAATGACCGTTCCGCTCACTCAACTTGTTGCGTGGATGGAACGACGTGAAAAGGCAGCCAGCCGATGAATTCAGATGTCGTTGTCAACATCACCAATCTCAATAAATCTTTCGGTGATAACCATGTGTTGCGTGGCATTGACTTGCAAGTACAGCGTGGTGAAGTCGTCTGCATTATCGGCCCATCTGGTTCAGGCAAGAGCACACTGTTGCGATGCGTCAATATGTTGGAAACACCTACTGCAGGAACTGTTGTAGTTCTTGGTCGTGAACTGACAGATATTGATTGTGATATCGATGAAGCACGGGCACACATTGGAATGGTGTTTCAGCAATTCAATTTGTTCCCTCACATGACCGCGCTAGAGAACGTGTGTGTTGCACAACGCAAAGTACTGAAGCGAAGTGCAGATGAAGCAGCAACCATTGCACATGGCCTACTCACCCGCGTCGGACTTGTTGGAAAAGACAATTCCTATCCTGCGCAGCTTTCCGGTGGACAACAACAGCGCGTAGCAATTGCTCGCGCGCTTGCTATGAACCCAGACGTCATCTTGTTCGACGAAGCAACAAGCGCGCTCGACCCCGAATTAGTGGGTGAAGTATTACAAGTGATGCAATCGTTGGCCCAAGATGGAATGACCATGTTGGTCGTTACCCACGAAATGGGCTTTGCAAAGGGTGTTGCAGACCGAGTTGTGTTCATGGATGGCGGCGTCATCGTGGAACAAGGTCCACCATCACAAGTGATTTCAGCTCCGGTAGAGGAACGTACACGTGCGTTCCTTTCCAGAGTCCTCAACCACTAACCACCCCACACGTAGAGTTTGCGCAATGAGCGACCAGCGCGACCGTATCAATGCCATGCTGAATCTGGCTCAGCACCCCAATACTCCGCAGGCCGAAGCTGAATCGGCTCTTGCTATGGCATCAAAACTGATGCAAAAACATGGGCTCTCGCAGTCAGACATCACATCGTCTCGTCCAGAAGAAGACAGTACTGTCGTTGTGGAACGTATTCATGTTGGCGGGTTATATCGCGTTCGTCGTCAAAATATTTTGTACACCATTGCTCTTCTGCATTCATGCGCGGGGTATCGCGCAGATGACGAGGGAGACCAATGCGTCATTGTTCTGTACGGACGCGCCGCAGATATTTTCGCAGCACGCACGTTGTTCGCAGCTGCTGATGCAATGGGTGCACGACTTTTGCCACGAGGCGACAGGTCGTGGCGAGTTGCTTGGTGGAAGGGTTTTCAACTGGGAATAGAGGAATCACTCTCTGTTGCGCGCAAAGACTTCGTGTCTGAAACACCTGGTTCGGGATTAGTACTTGCAGATCGTATGAAACGGGCCCAACACGAATTGCGAGTCAATGGCCCGCCGCTACGCGGTGGTTATTCCTATAGCGACACATCTTCTGGCGCATACATCAACGGTAGACAAGCCGGCAGTGGCTTCGGCGGTTCCGGACGGGCGTTTACTGCTGGTGTGCGCGGCGAACTGTCGTGAGTTCACTACACACGTTTGTTCAGGTTGCAATTGCTCGCGCCAGTGACTACCAGAAATGCTCTGAAGAACAAGCACTCACTTATGCATGTGAAGACATTGTTGACAACGAACTTGGTTCACGTAATTTCTCATCACATCACATCGAACAATGGTTACAACATGTGTGCACGCGGGAAGATATAGATACGCCTCAAGTCGTCATTGGCCGAGCAACCAGAACATCACTGGCATCTGCAGACATTGGTTCACACACAATTTGTCTCCGTGGGAAAGTAACCACCGCCGCTACGGCTTTACATGAAGTAGCGCATGTCATTGTCGGTGCCGATTCTCACGGCGTTCTCTTTCGTGATGAACTCGTTCGCCTTGCTCGAGCACATATTTCAGTTGAGTACGCGGCTTTACTGTATGGCGTATACCAAGGTGCCGGGTTAGAGATGTCACCATGGCCGGCCAGTGCGTCACAACGCTAAGGGCTGTCGTCATTCCGATTAGATTGCAGTCATGAGCGACGCCGACAATCTGTATTCGATTCTTTCCACCACCCGATCCATTCGGCGCATCAGCGATAAACCTGTTGATGATGCAACTCTCGAACGCGTGTTGCAAGCTGCAATCTGGGCACCAAGCGGTGGCAACAGACAACCATGGCGCATCATCGCGGTGCGTGATCGTGCACTGAAACAGAAGCTCGGCGAAATCTACGCAGCCGAATGGGCCAAATACGTTGAAATGAATATGAAGCGTGTTGAAGGAATGCCAGAGAACATTGTGGAAGCAACACGCACTGGCCTTGCAGTCGGCACACGTCTCGCTGAATCACTTGCTGATGTTCCCGTTGTCATCATGTTCATTCACGATCCTCGTGAAGTATTCGTGACTGATGGAAACCTTGGACGCACACCAGTTGTGGGCGGAGCCTCTTTGTACCCCGCGGTACAGAACCTATTGCTTGCTGCTCGCGCTGAAGGATTAGGCGGAGTTCTCACCACTCTTATCTCGGCAAGCGAAGTAAAGGTTCGAGAATTGTTAGAGATACCAGAGCCATGGGGCGTGTACGCCATGGTTCCACTTGGTCACCCCATGGGTAAACACGGTCCGTTGCGTCGTGCGCCACTTAGTCAGATGGTCAAATATGACCGCTGGTCTGATTAAGACTCAGTACGCCACTCAACGTTTTCTGGCCAACGGCCAACACCGCCACCTTCAACAAGAAATCCAGTCAGATCTCTATTTGCATGCTCCATACGCCATGTCAACATTGCACGTGCATTTTCAGAAATCACTTCTGCATCAGTAGTTAACGTGCGCCACGTATTGTCGGCCACCAAGTCGAAACACAAAAAGTCACCATCACCGAATTGAACATACGCATGAGTGTCACTACGTCGCACAGCAAGGTTGAGTTGTTCCAGTCGCCGACGCCACGGCCACACGTACCTATCGGCGGGAATCAGAGCAAAACGCCAGTCGTATTCCCAATGAGCCGCGTCGCGCCACCACGGCGGCTCTGTGCCATTAATGAAATGCGTCAATGGCAAACCGTCACATTGTGCAGGGATAGCGATCTCCATCACTTCGCACAGTGTTGGCATGATGTCAATGTTCTCTGTGAACTTCTCGACCACAGTTCCGTGAACACTTGAATGGCGAGGATCCGCAACCACTCCGATGATGTGCTGACTGGTTTCCCAATAGCCAACTTTTTCGCGCAGACCGTGATCGCCCAGCATTTCTGCATGATCAGCAGTTACAACGATCACTGTGTTGTCCCATTCGCCAGATTCCACTAGTGCATCAAAGATTCGGCCAAGTTGGTAATCAACTTCGCTAATCATTCCGAAATATTGAGCACGCATATGTGCCATTTGTTCAGGCTCAGTCGGCGCCTTTGTCCCGTCAAGCATCAACATCACTTCGTGAAACGGGTGTACTTCTTCAGCGCGTTGAATCGGTTCACCAACAGACGCTGGGTCATACATTGTTGAATACTCGCCGGCTGCTGAATACGGAGGATGTGGACGAAGAAAACTCGCATGTGCAAACCATGAGGAATCTTGGCTGCTAATCCAATCAATTAAGTTGTTAGCTAAGAAGTTGCTGACGCTCACCTCAACTGGGCGTTCATTCTCTGTCGCAAGCAGTTCCAAAATTCCTGGCGATGTGTTGTATCCCTTTTCGGCAAGAAGTTCTCTCCATGGCGTCATCTGGCGTGTAAGGTCAAGCGCACAATCGAAACCTGGCAATATTCCTTCATACGTTTGAAGTCGAGGATCATCAGCGCCAGTTGTTACTCGGGGGTCAATTGACTGATCTGTATATCCGAAAAGAGTTGGCTTGTACCCGGCACGTCGTGCGGCAAGTGCAATGTTGTCGAACCCTTCGTCAAGAGGTGTTCCATTTGCAACAACCCGATGATTCATTTGGTACATGCCTGTATATAAAGAGGCGCGACCTGGCGCACACGGTGACGCTTGGCTGTAATGGCGTGACAACCGAACGCCACGCTCGCACAGACGATCAAGGTTGGGTGTTTTTACAACTGCGTGACCAGCAATTGACAAGCAATCGCCACGAAATTGATCAAGCGTGATCAGGAGAACATTCATAGCCATAGTGACCTACTTGTTCCCTGGACGAACACCAGTTGAGAGGAACGTACGAATCTCACGAATTGCAGTGGGGTCTTGTGCAAGAAACATGTGCCCTCCTTCATACAACGACAGTGTCGCATCTGAAATGCGTTCGACAATGGCCTCTGAGTTAACAGGCGGTGCAATTCCATCAAACTTTCCTGCCGTCACAAATGTGGGACAAGTAATCACATGCAAACGATTCTCCACATCATGCCCAATGCGGGCAGCTAGTTGTAGGCGTTCGCCACGAATCACATCAGCAGACTTCTCAGCTTGGTCATTTCTCATACTCATCATTTGCGCATCTGCAGGGTGAGACGCCAACCATTCAGGAGTAAATCGAGTGTCACTTAGTGTCGCCATCTTTGTGGTTCGTTCTTCTGCAGACAAAGCAGCTAACTCATGCAACGGATACGACGAACCGCCGGCTCCACCTGTAGACGTGCACAACAATGCCAATCTTTCAACACGCGTCGGGAATGACACCGCAAACTCTTGTGCAACCATGCCACCAAAACTGATTCCGACAACTGCACATGTGTTCCAACCAACATGATCAAGCAATGCCGCGGCGTCTGCGGCATATTGCGCCATGGTGTACGGACCTTCAGGTATGGAAGTGAGCCCGAGGCCACGTTGGTCATGGGCAAGCACTTCACACTCTTTCGAAAGCGAGCGGATGAGAAGTTCAGTGGACTGCAATGTCGCACCAGACCCATTGAAAAACAACACTCGAGGTCCAGCACCAGTGATCTGGTAGTTGATTGAGATGTCACCGGACTCAAACATTGGCATGTGGCAAGTCTCCCATTCGTGGGGGTATCCACCATTCTCGGACCATTTCACACCAACATGAACACTCGTGCAAACGTTTGTAGATGGGGTGAGACGATCACTCGCCGAACACCCAGAGTCTCTTGTATGGCGCCGCGTCACTATGCCTGGCCTTGACGTCGCGTGGGTGGGTATGAATGTTCCCGTTATTGATACCGGCGGCCGCCCGTGGGTTTGGGAAGTTGTGACACCTACTCAATACAACGCTTCAGTTCGTATGCAAGACGACCCAATGGTTTTACCAGTAGCCCACGACACCGTGGTTGCTGAGGTGAATCATCGCGATCACTCTGGACCAATCATGCGAATGCAGGTGCCCGTGACGCACGCTCCCGATGCCATCAGCCTTTCCGCCGAACCGGCCGGGCCATGGTCTGTTCGCCTCGAAACCGGCTGGACTGTGCAGGCTCTTGGCTCAGCCGCCCAATGCTGGATTGACCGAGAATCGCCAGGGACAGCCCGGCTTGAGACCCCAGAACCGCCACTTCCCGCCCATCAGCGCTACCAGTTGCACCCTGCTATCGACTTCGAGTCCTCTGCCTTTGACCGTTTGCTTACACTCGATCCTGATGACGCAGCCACAGTTACTTCCCTCTTGTCGCTCGTTCACGATGCGCTCACCCCGTACCGCTAGTTCCCTTTGTAGCAATTCGAGCCGTCGATGATTACGACGTACGCCCTATCGCTGACAACACGTGATTGCGATAATTCACAACGTATGGCACTCATTGATGTCGTCGATGATTGGCTTGTTGCGCACTACCCGATTGATTCATATGGCCCAGGCACAACGGTGCGTACGCGACATTCGTCTGACGATCCGGTCTTTCGTCTCACCATTACTGAAAGTGCGCCAGGAAGTACTCACGTTGAAACTCTGACAATCAGTGTTGTGTTGCTGGCGGATGTTCTGACATTCGACGTGCGAATTGTGTCAACCCCTAGTACAGCCAAAGTCGTACCGTATACGCCACCAATGTTGCCGCCACGTGTTGTGCAATTAGTTCGTTCAGCATTACGTGCTGTGCCATCTGAAGATGCAAACAGATACATCACAGATGCAGCAGCGTTGGTAGACACCGAGTTAGGCGGCCAAGAAGTTGCAGCATTTATTCTTGCGCCCGGCCGGCGACTTCCCGCCATCGTTGAAATCGTCGACTATGAAAGGCGAACGCAACCGCTCGTTGCTATTGGTGCAGGACCACTTGTTGGATTAGCTCATGTATTTCAATTAACAAACGCAGCGGCCCTCAAAGGGTTCACAGAACTAGCCGGCTACTCACTGATTGGGCCTGGCTGCATCATTGTTCAGTGGGCAGGAAACACCGAACCTGACATAACGCGACGACGTGAGTTGCCCGCAGCATATGAAATACGAGAACAACACCGAATAATTCGACTAGTCATTGACACAGCAGCACGTTCAGTTGCTGCACCGCGCGTACCGCCTCCACCTAGGCGAGATTTCGAAATTACTGATCTTCCAGTACGTGAACAACCAGATGAAGAAATTGAAAACGAAGAACAAGCTCTTCACATTGAACAACTAGAGGCCTCTGTTGACGAACTTGAAGCTGCACTTGCTGATGCTGACCGCTTGTTATCGGAACAACGCACGCAGTTGGAACGAAAAGGTGGCCAACTAGATGAGTTAATCCTTCGCAATGTCTCGCTTGAAACTCAAGCAGGAAACACGGCTCAAGTTCGTGCTGTTCCATCAATGACGGAAGCGCTACGTCTTGCTCGTTTACATTGTCCATTCCTCGTATTTCATGACCGAGCAATTGAGTCGGGTGAAGGTCTTGAAGGGCCAGAACCAGTCAGCGTGTTACAAGACTTAGTGCGCCTGAACGAAGTAGCTCGAGCCTGGATGTCGGGTGAGATCACCGGCACCAGTATCAAATTGGCATGTCGCCAAATGGGTCTTGACTTCGTGCCAGCAATTTCAGTGACAGCTCGTCAGAAATATGAGGAGGACTACCTCATCGATTGGCGGGGTCGCACCGTTCGCGCTGAAGCACATCTTCGTCGTGGGCGCAAAACTCACTTGGTTCGTATCCACCTATATTTCGATGACGAGACTCAACAGGTTGTCGTTGCCTATATCGGTAGGCATTTGCGTGACAAGGGCAGTGCTTCCTAGGTGTTGCACATAGCCTTTACCGCATGACACGACGCTTACTTCTCCGTGTTGTCGGCATACTTGTTGCCATTTTCGTCTTAGCTGTTGCTGTCTCGGTGACTCAATACGTTCGCGCTCATCCCCGTGACCCGCTGCAACAAAACATTGCATCATGGGCACGCGAAAATAAAATGGGGGCAATTGTTGACCAATTGGAAGCATGGCTTCACAACGACCCACCTGCTGTTGCTCCGGCCAACTCCCTTGCACTTGCGATAGCCCCCATTACTGAAGCACCGTTACAAACTTCAACGACATTGACTCCGTCGTCCGCCCAATCGTCTACAACTACCTCTGTTCCTGACATCGTCACACCACTACAGATACGTCCCACTGTGGCTACATCCTCGTGCCCCATCGACAACACCTCTGTCACGGTTGTTACCTCAACCACCACGTCGACAACAACTACGTCAACAACGAGCACAACCACGACTCCTGAAACTTCGACTACAACAACATCAACAACTATCCCAGCCAAACCTGCAGATCTTTCGTCTCAACTTCTTCCAGCACTGCCGGGCGAAGGCCAATGGCAAGCTGTTATGCGTGTGCGCACCAAACCAATCGTGTACGCCACATCAATTCGGCCTTTGTGGTGCTTTGGTTCTGTCGTTGCCACGATGGCCACTTTTGACCCGACTCGAGTTCGCACCGCGATGTTTAATGGCACAGAGATGCCTGGCGGCAAAGGGTGGAAAAACGGATCAAAGATTCGCGGCACTGCTTTGCGCTCATTAATCGCAAGTTTTAACGGCGGGTTTCGTTTTGAACATCAACCAGGTGGTTACGTCACCGAAGGAAAGACTGTGCGCAAATTACGCAAGGGGTACGCCACGCTTGCAATTTCACAAGATGGCATCAGCACAGTTGGCATTTGGGGAGACACCATTACTGACAAAGATTCTTGGGCGTCATTGCGACAAAACTTGCCACCACTTGTACACAATGGAAAATCTGTGTATGCCAACTACCCCAAAGTTGATTGGGGTAATGACTTCGGAAACAAGGTCTACAACTTTCGTTCAGCCATTTGCCTTCGCACAGATGGTCTCATGATGTTTGTCGCCGTCGGCAAAGTAAACATTGGCATGTTGGCAGACACCCTTGTTGTACTCGGATGCAAAACTGGCATGGAACTAGACATCAATGGTCAATGGCCGTATTTTTCCGTGTACAGCGATTTCGGTAAGGCAACCCGACGGGGTGAAATCATTGACAATCGAATGGGTGATCCGAATCGTCATCTCAATGGATCTACTAAGGATTTCTTTGCGCTTTTCGACCCCGAAACATTGGCAGCTGGCGCTGTCAAGTAGTCATTCTGTAATTGAATACAGTGTGAAGTAACCACGAAGGACAACTCACATGATTGACGACGACAACTCCGAACTAGAAATTGATAAAGGTGCTGGTCTTGGCACTGTTGCAGCCATCGTTGGTTCCCTAATCATCATTGCTCTTATCGCGGCAAATACCACCCGCATCAATATCAACTTTGTGGTGTACAAAGCTCACAATGTTCCTTTGTGGTGGTACACCGTCATCATCATTGCGCTCACAATTCTCACCGATCGTGTCGTGCGATTCGTGATGCGCCGTCGACGTATACGCAAGAACAAGAAAGAGCGTTAGCCGACTAAGTGGTACGAACCAAGCAGTCGCGGTTCTCCACCGTCGTCCGTTGCGACCACACCATCATCTACCAATTTGCGTAGATGAGACCACACGCTGCGTCGTGCTGGCCGGTGCAGTTTCTTGTCGATTGATGCATACAGCACTTTCACAATTCCCGGAATGGTGTTATTGCCACTAGCAATCTGTGCAACTATCTGACGTTCGCGTTCTAAACGATGTTCGTGATACGCCACAAGAAATGGCTGTGGGTCTGTCACTGGCCCACCATGCGTTGGCCACAAGATTCGGTCATCACGCGCAATCACCTTGCGCATTGAATCCATGTACTGGCGCATGTCTCCATCAGGTGGCGACACGATGGTGGTTGACCAACCCATCACATGGTCACCAGTAAACAAAGCACCTTCTGTATCCATAGAAACACACAAGTGATTTGACGTATGACCAGGAGTAGCAACTGCGGTGAGAGCGAACTCTTTAGTTGCTAAAAACTTCTGTCCATCAGTCACTGCTGCATCTGGAGAAAAAGCAAGATCGGTTGTTTCCTTTTCTTCATCAGTCTCAACAGCATCTGCGGGGTCATCTTCCGATGCGTCATGGTCATCTTCTTCAATGAAACCTTCATACACACGATGTGGCCCAATGGCGTACCGAGTAGCACCCGTCTCGCCATGAAGCCATTCAGTCAGCGGAGAATGGTCTGAATGACAATGTGTCACCACGATGCCCACAACATTTCTGCCATCAAGTGCTGCACGTAAAGCATCGCGATGACTATCTAGTTTCGGACCTGGGTCAATCACAACTACGTCGTTTGAACCCAAAATGTAGGTGCCAGTTCCGTGATAACTGAACTTTGACGGATTCTTTGCAATCACTCTTTGAATAAGTGGTGATACCTGAGTGATTTCTGCATACGGTGCATCGTCAATGCGTGGGACAAATGGAATAGCCATTTCAGTCAAACCCAATCGCTCGTACTGAACCAACTGGTTTCCCATGCCCATACACAGTTTCTACGATGCTGTTATCAACATGGCTGATATCGACCCCAAGCTTTTGCAGGGCTGCAAGCAACACTGTCTGCGAGCCACGTCCAAACCCATCAGACATTTTCAATGCAACAGCTCGACCATCTGGCAATGCAGCTGCATACACAGCATCAGCACCATCTTTCGCAAACAACCCATCGATACCCGACACAATTGTGGTTACATCGCGACCCTTGCCACCAACCATGTACGGGAATTGCGACATCGCGTTATATATCTGAGTTCCGGACTCGCCCGCTGCACCAGTTGCCATTGCACTCATTGCGCGAGCAAGCCCAACTAGTTTGACTACGTGGGCCGGAGCACCACAGCCATCAATTCCAATCGCAAATGCATCGTGACCAGTCACTTCTGCAACAGTACGAGTAATCGCTTGTTGCAAAGGGTGATCTTGCTCAAGGTAATTCCCAAGTGGCCAACCATTGATGACACACGTTGCCACCATGCCGGAATGCTTTCCGCTACAACCCATCTGCAATGCAGATGTTGGAAGGCCTGCACGAATTGCTTCATGAGCTGATTCTGTGAGCATCGGATACGCATGCGTATTACCCAATGCACTTTCATCAAGTCCGAACTCAGCAAGAATTGCCAGTGCGGTCTGTTGGTGAATTGCCTCGCCGTTGTGACTAGAACACACCAGAGCCAATTTTTCTGCCGGAAGCGACAAACCAGAACGCACCATCGCCAATGCCTGTAGTGGCTTCGTAGATGATCGTGGAAAAATCTGCGTATGGGGGTCACCGAGTGAAAACTCAATGTCGCCGTTGCGACCTAAACACACCACTGCGCCAAAATGCGCGCTTTCATCAACACCACTACGGGAGACAACTGCAACTGGCACAAATTGTGAAGGTGAAATACCCGTCACGCTGATGGTTTCTTTCGAGAACCTCGTTTAGCACGAGGTGGTTTTGCAGCTTGAAGATACGTCAACGGATCATCGATTACTTCATGACGTGTTCCCCACGAAGAAGTAAGCGCCTGACCCATTGCAACTGCAGGTAACGCCAGAATTGCGCCAACTGGGCCAAGAACAGCACCTCCAACTAGTGCGCCACCAAAGGCCAAAGCGGGATGTAATTCCAATGTTCGTGCAGTCACCTTCGGTGCGAACAAGTAGTTCTCCAATTGTTGATACACAGCAATAAAGCCAACGACAACAAGGGCTTTAACTGGCGACTCAACAAAGGTCAGTACCAATGGCAATACTCCCGCAATGTACGTACCAATTACGGGCAGGAATTGTGAAACGAATCCGACCCACAACGCCATAGCAATGGGTGCCGGGATTCCAATGGCTTGGAATGCAATCCAATGAAAGAAAGAAGAGATCACTGCTAGCAGAGCACGTGAGTACAAGTACCCGCCTGTTTTCGTGATGGCTAACTCCCATGCATTCAGAACTTGTCGTTGCTTGTCTGGTCGCAATCGCGAACATATCGATCGACGCAACTTTGGTCCGTCTGCAACCAAGTAATACGAGAACAAAAGCACAGTAAACATTTGAAAGAGAGCGCCAAGAGCTTGTACGGAAAGATTGAAAGCTTTGTCTTGTTGTGAATCAATGAACTTCTGAACTGGCCCCTTCGGATCGCTAATTCTTTCGTTCACCGAAGCTGCATCAATTTGAGAACCAAATGTGTCGTTCAGAATCTTCACAGTGTCGTTTACATATTGTTCGCTGTTTGACAACACATCTGCCATCTGCTGACCAACGATGGTGCCGACTGCCCCCACGAACGTGAACAAGATAACGACAAGCCCCAGTAGCAACAGTCCTGTCGATGAACGTCTTCCTCTGCCTCTAGCAACAAGCTTGTTTACGGCTGGCTCCAGCGCCAATGCAATGAACAATGACACCAGCATCAGGATGAGGAAACTGTTCAGACGGTGAAATGTGAACCGCAGAACAAGGGTGCCGATGAACCCCAACCAAAAGATCACTACGGCCCTCGGTACCCACCGAGGCATTCGTGAAGATTGGCTTGCTGGAATTGGTGCATCGGTCACGTGGGAAAGCGTATAGGTACCGCAACATGTGACGCATTCGCCGTGCATTTCCTCACTGTGGATGGCACGATAGAGACATGCCCGAAGTGCCTGCAGCCGTCTCTGACCGAGTTGAGTCAGTTCGCTTAGCAATTGCGGCCGCCCTGCGGGACCGGGTGATCGGCGACAACGCCGAGGAAAAACGCGACGCCATCATGAACGCCACGGGTCCTCGCTGGTTTTCTGAGTCATCTCCCCTCCATATCGTGCATTCAGACTCATCCATGTTCATTGGTGGCATGCGGGCTCTGTTGTTTCAGTCACTTCATCCGCTGGCCATGGCCGGCGTTGCTCAACATTCCGATTATCGCGGAGACCCATGGGGTCGTCTGCAACGCACTGCAGATTTCGTAGCGGCAACGTCATTTGCTCCGGCTGATGTTGCACAACGTGCAGTTGACATCGTGGTGAACGTACACAAGCGAGTCAAGGGAACAGCAAGCGATGGTCGTGAGTACTCCGCTTCAGACCCACACTTGTTGCGCTGGGTACACGTAGCCGAAGTAGACAGCTTTATGCGCGCGCATCAGGCGTACGGTGCCACTCCGTTAGATACTGCAGGGTACGACGCATATGTTGCAGACATGGCTGTCATCGCACGCAAGTTAGGCGTGCCAGCACCACCAACATCGGTGCAAGGCTTGAAAGATCAGATTTCACAATTTCGCCCAGAACTACGTGGCACAACAGAATCACGCGACGCAGCAAAGTACTTGTTGCTGACGCCACCACTTGAATTTGCTGCACGTGTTCCTTACTCACTGATTGCGGCAGCAGCAATTGCAATTCTTCCCACATGGGCTCGTGCAGATTTACGACTGCCCTACTTGCCAGTCACAGAACAATTAGTGGTGAAGCCAATCGGCCAGCTCATCTCGTCCACTATTCGGTGGGCTACTTCTGGCGATTTTGTCTCGCAAGCAGAGTAGTTAGATCACCGTTCGTTCCGACGCGCACGCGTTCAAGACCTAACCAGGTTGCCATCTCGCGTAATTCAGTCATTAGTTCTGTCGCGACATGTTTGACGTCAACATTTTCTTCGCTAAATGCACCTGGTACAACTAACTCACCTGCTTGACGATCAGCCTTCAAATCAACGCGCGCGACAATGCGGTCACCTAGTACAAACGGCAACACGTAATAGCCGTACACGCGCTTGGGTGCTGGAACATAAATCTCAATGCGATAGTGAAAGTCAAACAATCGTTCTATACGTGGTCGACACCACACCAACGAATCAAAGGGTGAGACAAGTGCACGCACATCAATATTGCGCGGTCGCACAGCATCGGGCAACATGTATGCGACATCTCGCCATCCTTCAACCCGCACTTGCTCAATGAGTCCTTCTTCCACAAGTTCAGCCAAATAGGTCTTTGCCTGTTGAGGTTTTTGCCTGTGGTAATCAAATAAGTCAGTTGCGGTACCAACACCTACGCTGCGCGCTGCTAACAACAACATTTCACGGCGAGCTTCGCTTTGCGATGGTGTTGGAAGATTCAGTATCTCTTTTGGCAGGACATCATGTGGTGCGTAATACACGCGCGCAAAATCATTTGGTCGGCGCTGCGCCGTTATCTCTCCGGTCCAAAATAAGTATTCAAGAATTGCTTTGCCTTCGTCCCAATCCCACCAAGACCCTTTGGGGCCGACGCGTGTACGAACATCACCAGCCACAATTGGGCCATCATTGAATATTCGGTCGCGAATCTCTTTCAATAACTTTGGCTTTTCTTTTGCAACACGACGCAACCCCGGCCACATGGAACCGTTGCGAGCTTCTTCCATTCGCCAACGAATCAAGGGGTGCATCGAAGCAGGAAGATGCGATGCCTCGTGACACCAGTATTCGAAAAGTTCACCATCAGCTGTGGCATCAGGGATGAGGGTGCGTGGATGATTTCCCAACCGCGAGAACAGCGGCATCTCTTGGCTGCGCACCAAAACATTCACACTGTCAATTTGAATCAGACCAACTGAATCAATCACGCGTCGAAGATGACGTCTATCTATTCGCCCGGTGGGACGCGGTGTTGCAAAACCTTGAGCGGCTAACGCAATACGTCTAGCCGAATCACGACTGATCTCAGTCGGCGACAGTGACCGTGACACTCTTGATCACAACATCGACCAATGGCTTGTCGCTGCGATCTGTTTCGACGTTTTGCATTGCTTCGACAACTTCAAGTCCTTTGACAACTTGCCCGAACAATGCGTACGACGGAGGCAACTGCACACCGCTTGGGCCACTGATGAGAAAGAACTGTGAACCGTTTGTGTTTGGTCCGGCATTGGCCATTGCCAATGAACCGATTTGGTACTGACCAGCTTTTGGCAATTCATCTGCGTACTGGTAACCAGGGCCACCGCGTCCTGTGCCGGTTGGGTCGCCACCTTGGCAAACAAAACCCTTAATGATGCGGTGAAAAATCACGTCGTCGTAATAGTGGTACGCAGCGAGGTACACGAAACTGTTGACGGTCTTTGGTGCCTTGATCGGGTCAAGTGCGATGACCAATGTCCCCATTGATGTTTCCATTGTCGCGGTGTAACGCTTCGTCGGATCAATTCCCATTTCTGGGGCAGATGGGAATTTCTGATTCTTAGTTGCAGAACCGTCAAGTGGTGGGAAGGGGAAACTCATCCCGATGACGCTACAAGGCACTCGAGGAACCTTTCGCCGACGCACCCGCAGATTGTCTACGATGGAGACATGAGCGAACACGTCAGCCCCCTCGACCTTGATGCCATCGAGCGTGATCTGGCTGATGTCGATGCAGCCCTAACTCGCCTTGATAACGACACCTATTGGGTAGATGAAGTCACCGGCCAGCCGCTCAGCGCTGACCTTCTTGCTTCTCAGCCAACTGCTCGCCGAAACAACCCGTAATTGTGACTTTCGTCTCGCATTAGGCGCAACGAAAGGTTAGAATCTAGGAAGTAATCAAACAGTTAATTGTGTTGTGCAAGTAATTGTGAAATCAAGGAGTCACCGTGGCAGATCCAACTAAGCCGAGAGCATCGTTTGCTCCGTGGGATCGCCGCGAACTGCCAGGCAGTTTCAGTGTGGAAGAAACTGCACGTCGCGTCGGCAATTACAAGTGGGCTGAAACAAAATTGTTTGAAGTTCTTGGCGGCTGGATCGCAACTGTGCCCGAACTCGATATCAAACTTCGTCTTGGTACTCATTGCTACAAGCACGCATGGCACGCCGAACTGTGGCACAAGCGCTTGCCAGAACTTCGCGAAATGAATCCGGCACGTCTCACGGTTCCGGCCAACGATGCGCTCGTTCGCTTTGTTGATGCAATGACTGAACCAGAAGATGCAAGTCTCACTATTGAAAAACTTGTTGGCGTCTACCGCGTGTATATCCCCCACTTCATTTCGGCGTACACGTATCACCTCAACAACACCAGTGAAATTACCGACATGCCAACCATTCGGTCACTGAAGTTTATTTTGCAAGACGAGTTCGAAGATTGGCGCGATGGCGAAATGCTCATTCAGTCGCTGCTCGAAACTCCTGAACATGTCGATCGCGCTGCTGCTCACCAAGCAAAGCTCGAAAAACTTATGATCGAGGCCGGCGGCGTCGCTGGTCACGGAAGTATCGGAATCAACACCCAAGCACCACAAGGAGCACTGTCATGAAAAAATTCATGCCCGTTGAAGAGTTGGCACGCGACGAGCGTTTCAACCAAATCACACAAGCTGATCGCATGGCCGATGGCCGCAATGCGCTCATCGCCGATTCGGAAAAGTCGCGCCGTTCAAACCGCCTCACACCAGCACGACCTGATGCAAGTGAAGCTGCACGTGCATTGATGCACGGCATTTTCGTTGGTGAAATTCAAGCGCTTGAAGGCGCTGGCCGTACCTGTTGGGACTTCACAACTGGTGAAGAAGCACCATTCGAATTGAAACTCGACATGGCTCGCCAAGCATGGGACGAAGCTCGTCACGTTGAAATCAGTTTGAAGCTCAGCGACTGGATGGGAAGTGAAATCGGTCAGTACGCCGAGAACACCGTGCTCTTCCAAGCAGCATGCTCAAACGACCCAGTGCTCCGTCTTGCTGGTGTGAACCGCGCGCTCGAAGGTCTTGCAATTGACGTATTCACCACCATGAAAGAGTTCGGCGAACTTGCGGGCGATCCGTACCTCGAATTCTGTGAAGACTGGATGCTTGCAGACGAAGTAACGCACGTGAAGATGGGCAGCGACTGGTTGCGTAAAATCACAGAGAACGATCCAGAGCGTCGCAAGAAGGCTCTCGAGTTCCAGGGCATTGTCGACAAGATGTTCTCGTACGGTGGAAGCCGCAGTGACTCTGAAGAATCAAGCTTCGCGATTGCTCGCCGATTCCGCGAACTTGCTGGTTTCACTGAGGACGAAAATGACCACATTGCAGACCTCGGAATGCAAGCCCTCAATGAGCGCAAGGCGCAACTTCGCGAGAAGCAAGCCGCAGCAGCTAACTAATCATGACCCTTACGGTCACCCCAGACACTTATAACTTTGTCGCATTTGATACCGCGTACACCACGCGTATTGCCGAGCACATGGCAACACAGCTTGGTCTTGATGACATTGATGTACTCATTGCGATTAACGAGAACTCTTCGTTAACGCGCATTGAAGTTGAAGTCACTGATTCGCTGATCACAATCACACCTCACTCGGGTTCGCTTGAAGATACGCGCCGGCCTCGTCAGCAAAGTGAATTGAACACCACCATCACCATGGCGCGCGGCATGTTGCGCGCACGTGATCGGTTGCGGGGTGGCTTTGCAGATGCTCCGGCTGACACGGAACTGTCATTGCCGCAAGCAGCTATCTGGGACACCTACATCATGGGTCGCATTGCACACATGGACATTGAATTGAACAAACAAGCGTGGGTGTATAACTTCCGCAATCGTTTCGGTTTCTCAGACGCTGTGGATGCGGTATTTGAAAAAGTGTGGAACACAACAGACACCACATGGGCAGATCTGAACACACTCAGCGCCAACACCGTTGCACTTTCTGTCTAAAACCACATGACATTTTCGGTACGTCAACGCACTGCATTAGTAAATGGTGTTGAGCTTGTTGTTCATGAAAGCGGAGACCAAGGCGCGCCACTAATTGTTTTGGCTCACGGTTTCCCTGAGACAGCCCACAGTTGGCGACATCAGATGATTCCTCTGGCAGAGGCGGGGTACCACGTCATTGCCCCTGATCAAAGAGGCTATGGCCGAAGCAGTGTGCCAAAGAATGTCAATGCATACAGCACTGTTGATCTGTCTCTCGACCTTCTCCACCTCGCCGAACAGGCCGGTCATGAGAAAGCAATCTATGTCGGTCACGACTGGGGTGCACTGTTGTTATGGGATCTGTGTCGTTTGCACCCTGAACGAGTAAGTGCGGGCGTTGCAGTCAGTGTCCCGTTCACCAATTGGCCTATGGCCCCAATCGAATTGATGAACGCACGCTACGGAGACAGGTACTTCTACATTTTGTATTTTCAACGGCCGAACGAAGCCGAACGTGAATTACAACAAGACATCGCCCACACAATGGCGACAGTTTTATGGGGCGCATCAGCATCGGGAGTAAATGACCCCATGTTTTTCAGCACAAAAGAATTGCCAGCAATGGCTGACACAACTTTTCTTACTGGTCGCCCAACACCACCACCGCTTCCTTGGACGTGGTTGTCGCAGGATGACTTCGATGAGTACGTTTCTCAATTCACTGCGTCTGGATTTTTTGGTCCAGTGAGTTGGTACCGCAATCTTGATACCAATTATGAGTACACCCGGCATATTCCCGTAGAAAAGATGGCCATGCCAATTTGTTTCATAACTGGCGAACACGACCCCGTGAATCTTTTGAACTCAACTGCTATTGGCTATATGACTAGTACGTTGCCGAATTTTGTGGGCGGCACAGTGATACCTAATGCAGGTCACTGGGTACAGCAAGAGAGCCCCGCTGCATTCAACGAGGCTCTCTTTCAATTCTTGAATTCGCTTGACGCGAAATGATTTAGTTTTCGCGCAGTTTCGACAACAAGCGCAAGATTTCTAGGTACAACCACACCAGCGTTACCACCAGGCCAAGTGCACAGAACCATTCCATGTGCGCTGGCAATTTGTTTGCTACACCTTTTTCAATCATGTCGAAGTCAAGCGCCAAGCTGAACGCGGCAAGTCCAGCAACGAACAAGCTGAACGCGATTCCCATTGGGCTTGCATCACTAATGAACGATGGCATCGAGCCGAACATTCCGATAACAAATGACACCAAATAGAACGCCATAAGACCCATCATTGCGCCCATCACAATGCGACGTGTGCGATCTGTGACCTTAATGATGCGGCTGCGATACAGAAGCAACATCACAACAAATACACCGAGCGTTGCGCCAACAGCCTGCAACACAATGCCGTTGTACTGCTCGGAATATGCGCGGCTGATTGCACCGAGAACAACACCTTCAGCAAGTGCGTAGATAGGGCCAGCAATGCGAGCAAGATGCGGCTTGAAACTGCCGACCATGACAGCAATAAGTCCGACAATGAATCCGCCGATAACCCAAGCGAATGGAATCTGCACCATTTCACCAGGAGCTGGTGCATCAATCGACAACCACGTGACCGTTGCAGACGCAAGAATCAGAACCAACAACATCATGGTGGCGCTGGCAGTGCCAGCAACGGTCATGATGCCGCCATCCCAGCGAGTCACTGGTCCATCATTCATTGGTTGAACGGTGGGGGGAGCCCATGAATCATTCTGTTTGTCAAGATTGCCAAGGCCCATGGCCTTGTCGGTGAGTAATGGATTAGCCATAACCAAAACTGTAGTCCTGACCAGTGTCGCCATGGCGTCGGGTCCATGTCAGAATTCAACCCATCGAAACGTCTTCACCCACCAGTTGGACCGTCACTGCACAGAACCTGGCAGAGCATGCCCGCAACCCCATCCATACTGATGCGGGCGCTCAAGCTGCAGGTTTTCCACGCGCATTGGTTGCAGGCGTCACGACGTACAGTTATCTCACTCATCCCATCGCTGCTGCATGGGGCCTTAATTGGTTGGCTCACGGGGGCGGAGAATTGTTGCTGAAGCGCCCGGTCTTTGACCAAGACACTGTTCACTGTGTCCCTTATCTCGATGGTGATGCGGTGGAGATTCAGGCAATTACTTCAGAGGACGTCCAACCTCGGGCCATTTTTCGAGCAGTCCCAACAGTTGGGCCTGCACCGCAAATTCGCGACGGACACCCCATTGACACTCATGTTTTCCACCTAATTGATAACCACGGACCAAACCACGGCGAACACGTCGGCGATGATCTTTCCTTGTACGCAGAGCACAATCTTGTACACCCCGCTGTCTGGCCGAAGTTAGCAAACGACGTCATCCACAAAGAGGTCGCCACCGGCAGTTGGATTCACACGCGAAGCATTATTCGCCACCATGCACTCGTCTACGGCGGTTCAACTCTGGAAATTCATTCTGCAGTTGTTGATCGTTTCACGCGGTCAGGGGAACGTATTATTGCTGACTTTCACATGGTGGTTGATGGTGTTATCGCGGTGTCAATCGAGCACGAAGCGATTATCTCGCTACCGTAAAAAAAATCAGATGAGGTCGTGTGCGCTCATTGACTGCCACATGTCAATGTCGGGGGCGCCTGTCAGGATGCCTGTGCAGGATTTCGCCATTTCCACCATGGTGGCGCCACCAAAGTGGGCTTGTTGTGTCGCTGGGGAGTCCCATTTTTCGATGATCAGAATGCGGTTCGGGCGGGTGTCAGACACGATCATGTCCACATTGCGACACCCCTGTTCCATACGGGTCAGCACGATGTATTTGGACAGAATTGCGACGAGGGAGCCCATGTCCGAGGCGTCAAAGGACATCGTCACAATGACCAGCTCTATCTCGCCAGAATCAGCATTTTCGAGGTTATTTTCAGCCATTCCTCATACTCTTTCAGATGTTGGCGAAATGTTCTTGGTCAGGCTGTGGCACCCGACACGCATCTAGATAGCCTGCCCATATTCGACCCGAGTGGCGGTCGATGCAAGATTTAGGCGAGGTACAAGAGTGGCAAAGGATCGTGTCGATCGCGACGAAGAGGACCTCGTCCGGCTGTATCTCACAGACATCGGTCAGTACGCCCTACTTACCAAGGATGATGAAGTTCGTCTCGCCAAAGCCATCGAAGCTGGCAAAGAAGCCGTTGCCGAAATGGCAAAGATCAAGACCCCTACCGCTACCAAGCGCCGTGAACTGCGCAAAGCAATCCGTGAAGGTGAAGTCGCAGAGCGCGCATTCGTCCAGTCAAACCTTCGTCTCGTTGTATCTATTGCAAAGAAGTACCAAGCATCTGGTCTTCCACTTCTTGACCTCATTCAAGAAGGCAACTTGGGCCTCATGCATGCCGTTGAAAAGTTCGACTGGCGTAAAGGCTTCAAGTTCTCTACTTATGCAACATGGTGGATCCGTCAGGCCATCACTCGCGGTATCGCAAACACCGGCCGCACCATTCGTTTGCCGGTCCATGCTGGCGACACGCTTGCACGTTTGCAAAAAGCTCGCTCGCGCCTGGAACTGAAGTTTGGCCGCACCGCGACTCTTGCTGAATTGGCAAAAGAAGTAGAGATGCCAGAAGACAAAGTCACCGAAGCATTGCGTTTCGCTGCTGAGCCTCTGTCATTGTCAGAGCCACTTCGTGAAGATGGTGACGCTGAATTGGGCGACGTCGTTGAAGACCGCTCCGCTGAATCTCCATTCGAAACTGCTGCAACAGCATTGCTGCCTGAAGAAATTCAGCGCTTACTTGCACCACTCGACGAACGTGAACGCGAAATCTTGCGTTTGCGCTTCGGCCTTGGTGGCAGCGGCGAAGGTCGCAC
>Ga0208227_1000047_pt1 | contig 28589 bp, 30 predicted proteins | sample LakMenEpi13Jun11_FD_150692 | JGI IMG/M metagenome (GOLD analysis project Ga0208227, IMG submission 150692) | Freshwater microbial communities from Lake Mendota, WI - 13JUN2011 deep hole epilimnion (SPAdes) | ecosystem: Environmental > Aquatic > Freshwater > Lake > Epilimnion/Euphotic zone ...
GACGGAGACAGACTCATTGCGGTCAGTGCCAGTGGTGCATTGGTTGATGGTAATCACATCATGGCTATCGCGGCAGTTGATCTTGCGCACCGTGGCTTACTGCGTAATAAAGGCGTTGCAGTCACTGTGATGACAAACCTTGGTTTCCACCACACCATGCGTGACAACAACATTGACGTTGTCATTACGCCAGTTGGAGACCGCAGTATTCTTGTTGCACTCGATGAATTTGATTTCGTATTAGGTGGCGAGCAAAGTGGTCATGTTATTCACCGTGCCCATGCCACAACTGGTGATGGTCTGTTGGCCGCACTGCAATTGGTTGAATACATCACGCGTGCTCGTGTCACTCTTGATCAAGCTGCATCCATCATGCAGTCGTACCCACAAATACTTGTGAACATTCGTACTCTGAATCGTGTTCATGACCCCGTGCATGACATTGCAGAGCAAATTGCAATTGCGGAAGCTGAATTGGGCGACAATGGTCGCATTTTGGTGAGGTCATCAGGAACAGAACCTTTGGTGCGTGTCATGGTGGAAGCTGCAGATCAAGTAACTGCAGAATCCATTGCCATGCGCCTTGCCCAGGCGGTTGTTGATATCCACGGTGGGTCTATTGAAGGAACGCACTAGTGACACTGACCAGCGAGAGTAATCTGTAGTTATGTGCGGCATTATTGGCATCCTGCCCCGGCCGAGCACCCGTAGTGTGCCTACTGCTCAGAGCATTGAGGAGTTACTGACAGCAGCGGTAAATGCTGGTACTGATTGCGTGCTTATTGCTGATGCGCTGATGGCGGCCGATCAAATGCTGCGGGGCGATGCAGGCATTCAGGCACTTGTCGGAAATGCGGCGTTGATTACCAAAATCTCTACATGTCTGGATGCAATTGACTTGGTGTCCGCTGCTGAAGAGGCTCGCATTGATGCGCTTCATGTTGACACGGCAACTCTTGATGCTGAAGTGGCTCGCTTGTCGCGCGTGAAAGATGCGTCATGGGCAATTCGACGCGATCGTTTGCGTGCAGCCGATGCCGTGCATGTTTTTGCAGGTGCCGGCGCTGGCGCATCGTCGTTGGTCGGATACTTCGCAATTCATCAGGCATTTTCCGCCATCGACCGCATGGAAGTTCGTGGTCGTGACTCTGCTGGTATCAGTGTTCTTGTTACGTCGCCTTCGTTTGCTTCATTGTCATCTGAACTAACTGGTCTGATGACTGGTCGTACATCTGATCCGTTGTTTACCAACACCAGCGTTCGCCACAGCGGTTCCACTCTGGTGTTCGTCTACAAGGCAGCTGCCGAAATTGGTGAACTTGGTGACAACACCAAACACATGCGCGACGCAGTCAGTGCAGATGCGTTGTTGCGCACCGCACTGTCAGTGTCTGACTCGCGTGTTGCGGTGCTTGGTCACACACGTTGGGCAAGTGTGGGCATTATCTCTGAGCCAAACGCTCACCCAGTTACTGGTGAAGAAATAGATGTTGACGGCCAGCAAGTCTCAGTCGCGGTTCTGAATGGCGATGTTGATAACCACACGGAATTGCGTGAGCGCCATAACTTGCGTTTTGCAGACCCAATTACAACCGACGCAAAAGTAATCCCAGCCATCGTTGATCGTGGTCGAGGTACTGGCCTAGATACTCAAGCCGCATTTCTTAACGCAGTCACCCAGTTTGAAGGTTCAGTCGCTATTGGTTACATGACAGCTAGTGATCCGAACGATATGTACTTGGCACTGTTTGGTAGTGGTCAAGGTTTGTATATCGGCCTTGCTGAAGATCGTTTCATCGTTGCAAGCGAACCATACGGAACCGTTGAAGAGACCGTGAATTATGTTCGTCTTGATGGCGAGACACCACGCAAAGAAGGTGACCCCAATTCACGCGGGCAAGTGGTGCGCCTTCGTGTCGACGGAGCAGGCACAGTTGAAGGTATTACTCGCATTGCATACGACGGAATCGAGATTCCGGTTACTGATAACGACGTTGCAGTAGTCGAAGTAACCACGCGCGATATCGACCGTGGCGACGCACCACATTTCCTACTAAAGGAAATCACCGAAGCTCCTCGTAGCTTCCGCAAGACAATTCGTGGTCGCACTCTTGAAGTGAATGGCCGACTTGTGCCTGACCTTGATTCGTTCACAATGCCGAAAACAATCAAAGACCGTTTGGCTAGCGGATCTATTCGTCGTATTCGCGTTATCGGCCAGGGCACCGCTGCCGTTGCCGGTACATCGCTTATCCCAGTACTCGGCTCATTGCTTGACGCTTCCATTCAAGTAGAGGCACTCACTGCAACTGAACTTTCTGGTTTTGCAATGTCAACCGATATGTCTGACATGTTGGTAATTGCTGTCAGCCAGAGTGGAACCACAACAGACACCAACAGAACTGTTGACCTCGTCGCATCGCGTGGGGCAGCAGTACTTGCAATTGTGAACCGTCGGGGCAGTGAACTATCCAGCAAAGCCCACGGTGTGTATTACACATCTGACGGCCGTGACATTGAAATGAGTGTTGCAAGCACCAAGGCCTTCTACGCACAAGTTGCCGCAGGTGCAATCCTTTCGTGCGCCATTGCACAGGCAACAGGAAAAGTTGATTCCGACCGCATGCATCGCATCCTTGATTCACTTGTACATATGCCAGCGGCCATGGAAACAGTGATCGCCCAACGTACTGAGATTGGCGTTATCGCACAGAAGTACGCACCTATGAAGCGCTACTGGGCAGTTGTGGGTAATGGACCTAACACTGTTGCTGCTCATGAAGTGCGTATCAAGCTGTCAGAGCTCTGCTACAAATCAATTTCGTGTGATGTCACTGAAGATAAAAAGCACATTGACCTTTCATGTGAGCCAATGATTCTTGTGTGTGCTGCCGGCCTTAGCGACGGCACAGCAACCGACGTAGCAAAAGAAGTCGCAATCTTTAAGGCTCACAAAGCGATTCCTATTGTTGTTGCTACTCAAGGTGAAACCCGTTTTGACTCAGCAGCAGCTGCGGTTGTGTATGTACCGGTTGCTGACCCCGCACTTGCCTTCGTGTTGTCCTCAATGGTGGGACACCTCTTCGGTTACGAAGCAGCACTAGCCATTGATGCATTGGCTCGTCCGTTACGCCAGCTGCGTGAAGTAGTGGAACTTGTTGTCGGTAGGGGTGGCAGTGGTGACACTGCGCTTACGCAAGTAGAAGCACAGATCGTTCCTCTCACTCAGCAGTTCCTTCAAGTTCTGGCAACTGGCCAATACGACGGAAACCTCGAAGCCTCAACAGCGGTTCGTTTAGTTTCTCTTCTTCGTATTGTCACCGGACCACAACCGCTACAAGCGTTCCAGCGCCAAACTGGTCGCACTGCTTCACCATCGGCACTGCTTGATGATCTCATCGATGCGCTCACGCGAAGCATTGATGAACTGACCCGACCCATTGACGCCATTAAACATCAGGCAAAGACCGTTACTGTCGGAATCTCACGAAGCGAAGAAGGTCTTCTTGATCGTGTCCTTGTTCGCGCAGTTCTTGAAGCCGGAGCATCGCGCGACAATCTTTCATACGCAACACTTAAAGTGTTGGCCGCTCTTGATGCAGCGGTTGCATCGGTCGAAGGCTTTACTCGGTATGCCATTACAGGTGATGCACGCAATGCAACTGTTTCCATCATTGATCGTGGTGGTGTAGCAAAAGAACTCACATCTCGCGTAACGACAAATGCAACTCTTGTCGGAACAAAGCACCGCGTTGCTGCCGACCAAGAAGTACTTGTTGCCCGCGGGCGCAAAGATGGCCGCACCGTAGTTTTCGTTCCCGAGGTTCATGGTTCAACAACCGTGGGAATTTCACTCATGCATGTTGCATTCCACAACACAGTTGCTGCCGGCACTGCGCGCCAAGTGCTGCAAGGGTACGACCGCCGTTATGACCGCCTGGTTGACTGGGTGTCTGAAACTGAAGGAACATTTCGCGAAGACAGACTTGCAGAAGTGTCAATTGCTGACTTGTTGATTAACCCAGTTTCTGATAGCGCCGACTTGTGGCGAACTGACGGTCAATAGAAATGTTGGGCATTGGTATCGACGCCGTTGATGTTGATCGCTTTCGCAAACTTCTTGAACGCCGCCCACACTTGCGCCAACGTTTGTTTACATCTGCCGAATTGACATCGCTTGAAGGCCGCACCGATGATGCTGCGTCGCTTGCAGCACGATTCGCAGTACGTGAGGCCACTATGAAGGCACTCGGAGTTGGCCTTGGCGCCTTTGACTTCCACGATGTCTCGATTGAGAAGATGTCATCTGGGGCACCCCACTTACTTGTGTCAGGTCGAGCCGAGACCCTCGCTAATGCTCACGGAGTCTCCACATGGCATGTCTCCATTACCCATACAGACACAACAGCAATGGCGGTTGTTGCCGCGCTCTAGTTATTGCGTTGGTGTGTAATTGAACCGGGCGTACGCTGAGAGAGTGATAGCTGCCCCTATTTCAGACGCATTGAGTGATGTGATGGCTCATGTCAATTGATTTCTCAACACGTTGGGCATGGGCCGAGGTTCACACAGGCCTGATCTCTCACAATGTTGCAATTGTGGCGCAACGTACTGCACCTGTTCAGGTGTGGGCAGTAGTGAAAGCCAACGGGTATGGCCATGGGGCAATTCAAGTAGCTAATGCGGCGCTTGCCGGTGGCGCAACAGGGTTATGCGTTGCAATAGTTGATGAAGGTGTTGCATTGCGTCGTGCCGGAATAACTGCACCGATCTTGTTGTTGAGCGAACAACCTGCGGAACTTGCAGATCTTATTGTTGGTTATCAACTGACTCCAACAGTGACTACAACGCGTGGTGCTGCAGTTCTTGCAGCCTCTGCATCGGCTGCGGATCAGACAGTCAAAGTACATATCAAAGTTGATACTGGTATGCATCGTGTAGGTGCTGCACCGAATGAAGTGGCGTCACTTGCTTCGTTCATCAGTTCGTATGAATCATTAACCATTGAAGGCGTGTACACACACTTCGCAGTAGCTGATGACCCTTCACATTCTGCCAATGCAGCACAGCTCAGTGCATTCAATTCTGTTCTCGATGATTTGTCATCTCGCGGTATCAACCCACCACTTGTTCATGCTGCCAATAGCGCCGCTGCACTTGCCAATGAACCAAGTCGTTTCACTATGGTTCGCCTCGGAATTGCCATGTATGGCCTGCGCCCTGGTGCAGGTGTTGCTGACTTGTGTGCTGGTCTTATTCCTGCAATGTCTCTTAAGGCTCGTGTGTCTGCAGTGCGATGGGTGGAAGCTGGCGAGGCTGTGTCATACGGATTAGTGCGTCCGTTAACAAAAGGTTCGCTCATTGCCACTGTGCCTATTGGTTATGCAGATGGTGTTCCACGTGCTCTTGGCCGCACAAACATTCAGGTATTGCTCAATGGTGTTCCTCGCTCGTTTGCGGGCACCATCACCATGGACCAATTAATGATTGATTGTGAATCTGATTCTTCAGTAATGGTCGGTGATGAAGTTGTGCTGATTGGCAAGCAAGGCGAACATTCTGTGACGGCTGACGATTGGGCAGATGTTCTTGGCACTATTGGTTATGAGATTGTGTGCGGCATCAGCCCGCGAATATTCCGGCGGTACTCGTGATCGAGCTACGTGCTTCAGATCTTGGTGATACGCATGCAATTGCAGGTGCGATAGCCGGTGTTGTTCGACCACGAGACCTCATCGTGCTGGTGGGTGAAATGGGTGCGGGTAAAACTGCCTTTGCAACAGGTTTCGCAAAAGCTCTCGGAGTGCATGGAGACGACCATGTGTCGTCGCCAACGTTTACATTGATGCATTCGTACACATCAGGGCGTATTCCATTGCACCACGTAGATCTGTATCGGTTGACAAGTTTGGCTGAAGTAGCAGATCTTGGCATTCGTGAGTTGCTCGACATGGGTGCGGTAGGGCTCGTTGAATGGGGAGACGTTGCATCTGAAGTTCTAGGCGATGGACTCAGCGTCACACTTGTCGCCGATGAGGATGATGAAGACGCACGAATGATTTCGGTTGCAGTTGAGGGCCATGCCTGGGACACCCGCTGGGAATTACTCAAGAACGCACTACGTGATTGGATGCTGCGATGATTCTTGGAATTGAAACATCCGTTGACCATGTCGGAGTCGCGGTAGGTGACTATCGCGGCATTCGCGCACATTCAATGTTGGCAAGTGATCGTCGCCACGCTGAATCCTTGACGCCCATGATTCAATTTGTTCTGCAACAAGCAGATGCCACCATGGCCGACCTGTCAGCAATTGCAGTTGATGTGGGGCCGGGGTTATTCACTGGCATGCGGGTAGGTATTGCAAGTGCAGCATCACTTGCATGGGCGTTAGAACTTCCGGTTGTTCCGGTGTGCAGTCTTGATGCACTCGCCATGAATGCAGAGTGGTCAGACAATGTGGTGGCGGCGTCGCTTGATGCACGCCGCGGTGAGGTGTACTGGTCGCTGTATCGCATGCGCGGAGTAGGCGTGGAGCCACTTCGGTTAACGGAACCAGTTGTGTCGAGCCCTGAAGATATGGCGGTTCACCTGGCTGATCGTGGCGAAGACATTACGTGTGTGGGTACAGGGTTTATTCGTCATGCTGCGTTGTTTGAGGATGTTCCTTGGGCTGTGATGGCTGGTGAGCCACATGCATTTCCAACCGCACAAAAAGTGGTTGTTCTTGCGTCTCACCGCATCGCAGCAGATGACACTGTGCAAGCAGGCGAGATCACGCCGATGTATTTGCGTGCACCAGATGCCGAAATTAACTGGCTTACTCGTGAGGCAGCACGATGAGCTTCCTTCGTGAACGCATGACCGATGCATTGACCACAGAAACAATGCGCCGCCGTCATCTTCGGCGAGTGATGGAGATTGAGGAAGGGCTGTACCCACGCCCATGGACTCACCGCACATTTGTCACTGAAATTTCACTAATGCGTGAAGGCGCAAGGTACTACCTGGTCGCATATGTCGGAGACGTTCTAGTTGGCTACGGCGGTTTGATGTTTAGCGGCGACGATGCCCACGTGACGAATGTGGCTGTTGATCCGGATTGGCAGGGGCGTGGCGTTGCCACCGAAATCATGCTGGACCTTGTGATTCTTGCTCGCGACCGTGGCTGTTTAGCAATGACTCTTGAAGTGAGACACACCAATACTGCAGCCCAGCAGTTGTATAGGCGTTTTGGTTTCGTGCCGGCCGGAATACGCAAGAAGTATTACGAGAACAAGGATGATGCCATCATCATGTGGGCACATGGCATAGATACACCTGAATTCTTAGAGCGTGTTCGCCTCATTGAATCGAGACGGCCATGACATCACACGTAGTGAATGAATCAACAGTGGTACTTGCAATTGAAACAAGCTGCGATGAAACAGCTGCATCAGTAGTGATGGGTGGCAATGACATCTTGGCTTCCATCGTTTCTAGCCAGATTGAAATTCATGCCCGATTTGGTGGCGTTGTGCCCGAAGTGGCAAGCCGCGCCCATTTGGAAGCGCTTATTCCTGTAGTCAATGCAGCAATCACAGAAGCCGGCATCTTGCCGTCGCGCGTTGATGTTGTTGCTGCTACTGCTGGTCCAGGCCTCATTGGCGCGTTGTTGGTCGGTGTATCGGCTGCGAAGTCACTTGCGCTTGTATGGGACAAACCATTTGTTGGCGTGAATCATTTGGAAGCTCATCTCTATGCCGGACTTCTTGATGACCCCTCATTGCAGTTCCCTTTAGTGGTGTTGTTGGTATCAGGTGGTCACACCATGATTATTCAAATGCGTGGCCATGGTGATTACGTGATCTTGGGCCGCACCATCGATGACGCAGCTGGTGAGGCGTACGACAAAGTCGCACGGTATTTACAACTGGGGTATCCGGGTGGTCCAGCCATTGACAAACTTGCGCCAAGCGGAAACCCACATGCTGTTGAGTTCCCACGCGCCATGATGCACGATGGTCTTGATGTGTCGTTCAGTGGTTTGAAGACTTCTGTCATTAACTATGTGAAGAAGAATCCTGAAGTATCAAATGTTGATGTTGCTGCTTCTTTTCAAGCTGCTGTTGTTGATGTGTTGTGTGCAAAAACTATTCGCGCTGCACAGAAAGTTGGAGCGAAAGGAATTGTGCTTGGTGGAGGAGTATCCGCCAACTCATTGCTGCGCTCTGAAATGACAGCGCGCGGTGCTGCTGCGGGTTTCACAGTGGCATTACCAAGTCGCGAAATGTGCACTGACAACGCTGCAATGATTGCAGCTGCTGCATGGCACAGACTTGCGTCTGATGGCCCTACTAGTTTGTCGTGTGGTGCGTACCCGAACCTCAAACTAGATGCGGTGCCACGATGACACGTCTACCACTTGTCCTTCGTGGCAGAGAGTTCCCAATTCCTGTGGTGCTTGCACCGATGGCGGGCGTTACCAATATTCCGTTCCGCGCGCAGTGCCGTACGTTTGGGCCTGATCTTATTTATGTCAGTGAAATGGTGATGGCCGTTGCGCTTGTTCATGGCAATGAGCGAACCAAGAAGATGGTTGCATTCGGGCCCGATGAAGATTTCCGTAGTTTGCAGATTTACGGGAGTGATCCTGACTTCGTAGGCAAGGCAGTGCGCGCGTTATGCGAACAAGACATCGCAGACCACATTGATATGAACTTCGGTTGCCCGGCAACAAAGGTCACTCGCAAAGGCGGCGGGGCAGCAGTTCCAGTAAAACGCAATCTGACTCGCGCAATTATGGCGGCAGCAGTGAAAGCGGCTGAGCCATATGGCGTGCCCATCACGTGCAAATTCCGCATTGGCATCAATGACAACATCACCACATTTCTTGATACTGGCAAAACAGCAGAAGATGAAGGCATTGCAATGATTGCCTTGCATGCACGCACCGCCGAACAGCACTATGCGGGCCATTCTCATTGGGAAAAGATTGCTGAACTCAAACAAGCAGTGACAAGCATTCCTGTATTAGGCAATGGTGACATTTGGGAAGCACAGGATGCCATCGACATGATGGAACAGACCGGTTGTGATGGTGTTGTTGTGGGGCGTGGATGCCTTGGTAAGCCGTGGTTGTTTCGTGATCTTGTTGATGCATTCAGTGGTCGCGAAGTGCAAGTATCACCGAATCTTGGTTTTGTTCTGAATGTTATGCAGGAACATGCGCAAGGCCTGATGGAAATCATGGGACCTGATTACGGCATTCGTAACTTCCGCAAACATTGTGGTTGGTATCTCACCGGGTATCCAGTTGGTTCCGAAGTGCGTAGATCATTTGCCACAGTGTCAACGTTCGAGCAGTTGCAAGAAATCTCTTCACACCTTGACCATGCGATGACACTTCTGCCTGGTGGAGAACGCTTTACTCGCGGTCATACAAACGGCCCCATCAAAGTTGTGTTGCCAGAGGGCTACTTAGATAATCGTGATGATCTCACCGTGCCTGATGATGGCCATGAGATGGCGTTAAGCGGCGGCTAAATAAGTTTCGACAGTGCAACTGCCACAGCGACCGTCACGGCGTTCATAGCGATCATGGTCGTGATCAACCATTTCGTTTGCTCGTGGATTAGCTTGCGTACATTGACTTCAATTGTCAACTGAAGATGTTGCAGGTCGGTTTTGGTGGCGACGTCGGCCCAGCCGACAGGAGGAAGAAGTTCCATAAGTGTGTCTGCTGCCTCCTCGCTCAGAATTTGACCGATTGCGGTCCGTAGTTGAAATCTAGACGCTTCAGTGATGCTCATGTCAATGATGTGTGCGGGCGTCGTAGAGTTCTGGAATGGAATCAAAGAGTTTCGTTGTGCTCGCGTCACGTTCACCACGTCGCGTTGAACTGTTGAAGCAATTGGTAGCTGACTTCACTGTGGTGCCAGCCGATATTGATGAAACCCCTCACGCGAACGAAGACCCCGTTTCATATGTGAAACGCCTTGCGCTTGAGAAAGCTCGCGCCGTATATATGGTCAGTGATTTTTCTGCCATCGTGATCGGTGCAGACACCACAGTCGACCTCGATGGGCACATATTTGGCCAGCCTGTCGATGACGATGACGCCCGCCGCATGTTGACCCTTCTCAGTGGAACCACCCATCAGGTCCATACAGGGGTAGCCGTGGTGAGTGCCAAGGGCGAAAAGGTCGAGGTCGTCAGCTCGGCCGTCACTTTCCTCGATCTTCGGCTAGAGATGCTCGAGTGGTACATCGGCACAGGTGAATCGGCTGGGAAGGCGGGTTCCTACGCCATCCAGGGGCATGGCAGTGCTTTAGTGGCTTCCTCGTCAGGTTCGCTGACCAATATCATCGGCCTACCCCTCGAAGAGACCGCCCGGCTGCTTGGGGTTCCGGCGCCGAAATAGGACACCGAAACGGGTCTGGCGTTGCTAAGGCGCCCCGCTAGTCCGTATCATTAGCAGTCGCACTCCTCGAGTGCTAATCCCCGGACCGGGTCACCGGTCCTACTTCTCGGAGGAACATTATGAACCTGAAGCCACTCGATGACCGCATCGTTGTCAAGCCAAGCGAAGCAGAGCAGACCACTGCTTCTGGTCTCGTCATTCCAGACACAGCAAAAGAAAAGCCACAGCAGGGCACAGTGCTCGCAGTTGGTCCTGGTCGCTGGAGCGACGATGAAGGTCAGCATTTCGCACTCGACGTAAAAGTCGGCGATGTTGTTCTGTACAGCAAGTACGGCGGCACAGAAGTAACACATGGTGGAGAAGATCTTTTGATCCTCACCAGCCGTGACGTTCTTGCAATCGTCGGAAAGTAGTCCACAACATGGCTAAGCAATTGAAATTTGGCGACGAAGCTCGCCGCGCACTTGAAGCAGGAGTCAACAAGTTGGCTGATGCTGTCAAAGTGACGCTCGGACCAAAGGGACGCAACGTTGTCCTCGACAAGAAATTCGGTGCACCCACCATCACTAACGACGGTGTGTCCATTGCGAAAGAAGTCGAACTCGACGATCCATTCGAAAACATGGGTGCGCAACTTGTTAAAGAAGTAGCAACCAAGACCAACGATGTTGCCGGTGACGGAACAACAACAGCAACAGTTCTTGCTCAGGCAATGGTGCAACACGGCATGCGCAACGTCGCTGCTGGTGCAAACCCAATGGGTTTGAAGCGCGGCATGGAAAAAGCAGTTGCTGCAGCAGTTGAGTCAATCAAGGGTCAGTCAAAAGAAGTTGACGACAAGGGCGATATCGCCAGCGTTGCAACAATCTCAGCAGCTGATGCAACCATTGGTGGCGTCATCGCTGATGCAATCGACAAAGTCGGTAAAGACGGCGTTGTCACAGTGGAAGAAAGCAATACTTTCGGTATCGAGCTTGAATTCACTGAGGGAATGCAGTTCGACAAGGGTTACTTGTCGCCATACTTCGTTACAGATCAAGAGCGTCAAGAAGCAGTTATCGAAGAGCCGTACATCTTGTACTACGCATCAAAGATTTCTTCAGTCCAGTCATTGTTGCCAGCTCTTGAAGCTGTCATGAAGACAGGCCGTGCGCTTCTCATCATCGCTGAAGATGTTGAAGGCGAAGCATTGGCAACACTTGTTGTCAACAAAATCCGTGGAACATTCAACTCAACAGCAGTGAAAGCTCCTGGATTTGGTGATCGTCGTAAAGCAATGTTGCAAGACATGGCAGTTCTTACTGGTGGCCAAGTCATCAGCGAAGAAGTTGGCCTCAAGCTTGAGAACGTCACACTTGACTTGTTGGGACGCGCAAAGCGCATCATCATCACCAAAGACGCAACCACCATCGTTGATGGTGCTGGCGACAAGGCAGAAGTTGCTGGCCGCATTAGCCAGATCAAAGCCGAAATCGACAACACCGATTCCGATTGGGACCGCGAAAAGCTTCAAGAGCGCCTTGCCAAGTTGGCTGGCGGTGTTGCAGTTATCAAGGTTGGCGCTGCTACCGAAGTAGAACTCAAAGAGAAGAAGCACCGCATCGAAGATGCAGTGTCAGCAACTCGTGCAGCAATCGAAGAAGGAGTCGTCGCCGGTGGCGGTACAGCCCTTCTTCGTACACGTGCATCTGTTCTCAAAGTTGTTCAGAGCCTTGAAGGCGACGAAGCTACTGGTGCTCGCACTGTGTACGAAGCACTTGTTGCTCCGGCTAAGCACATTGCAGACAACGCTGGCATGGAAGGTTCCGTTGTTGTACAGCGCGTTGAATCTGAGAAGGGCAACATTGGTCTCAATGCTGCAACAGGCGAGTACGTCGACCTTGTTGCTGCAGGAATCATTGACCCTGCGAAAGTCACGCGCGCTGCATTGCAGAACGCAGCTTCCATTGCTTCATTAGTAATGACCACTGAGTGTCTTGTGGCTGATAAGCCTGACAAGAACGCCCCATCAATGGGTGGCGGCGGAATGCCCGGTGGAATGGGAATGATGTAATTCCCGTTTCGGAATAAAAACATTTCAGGGTGTGTTATACCCAGAGCCTCCCGTTGATGGCCCGGACCTTTTGGTCCGGGCCATCAATATTTCTACGGCGTACTCTGTACCCATGAAACAACGCGCCAAAGGCATGTGGCTAGTCCAACTGCTTGAATATGCCATTGGTTTTGTGCTCGCCATGTCAGCTGCAAACTCTGTTAGCCCAGCCGCTCTTGCTGTTGTTGCTGTTGCCATCATTGTGAATGCGTCACTCGCTGACGGATTTCTTTCGGCATTCCAGGTACTGCGGCCACGCACTCACCGTTTAATCGGCATAGGCATTGCAGTCAGCGCTCTCGTCATCGCAGCCGTTGCTCCCTTGGAACTTACGTCTCGACTAACACTTGTCATTGCGGCGCTGACACAGGGCTTTGTGTCGGTACGCTTCGGGCATGGCTTTCGAACGACCAGCACCAGACCTAAATAAATTGATCACCGCATGGGACCTTTTTGAAAAGGGCGAAGAGATGCCAGGTCGCATTCTCGCCAACTTAAAAACTGCCGGACTTGCTGAAGTTCTTGCTGAACTCAAATCATCTGGTTGGACTCCTACAGCATCGTGAGTCAACGACGCGGAGGTAACCAAAACATCCCGCGCCCCGACAATTGGCGTCTCGGTGACAGTCCTGAATGGATGAACCGAGATTTCTCCGTACTTAACGACATTGAAGAAATCAGTCGTCGTCTTCACCTCCATGTTGCATCAGACTTGCCAGTAAATCTTGACTTGAAACAAGAATGGGTCGCGTCCTCTCGGCCGTCAGCAGTTCTTATGCCGCTACTCGTCACGAATGATGGACCATCAGTACTACTCACTCGCCGTGCTGATCACTTACGCAGCCATAAAGGCGAGATTTCATTTCCAGGCGGCCGTATGGAACCAGATGAGACACCACTTCAAACTGCACTGCGTGAAGCCCATGAAGAAGTTGCATTGCCTCATGATGTTGTCACCATCATCGGAACGCTCGAACCAATTGCCACTTTTGTTAGCAACAGCCACATCACGCCCGTCGTTGCATTGGTAAATGGTGAGCCCGACTTACGTGCAGACCCTGGTGAAGTAGCGCGCATCATGACCGTGCCGTTGCACAATCTTGCTCGCCAAGATACGTACCGCAATGAATGGTGGTCAACAGATCGTGGCGACATCAATATTCATTTCTTTGAATTAGATGACGAAACCGTGTGGGGTGCAACAGGGCGACTTCTACACCAACTGATAGACGCAATCACCACGCCCTAAGTCACGGTGTTCCAAAACTGCGGACGGCCCGGTAGTACGTTTCTGCCCACGCTAAACATTGCATCTTTGTTAGTCGAATTTTTGACGTGCAGCTAGCACGTGCGTCTTTTCTAAACTGCCCGTCGATACGCAGTCGCAGTTTTGCGTTCCATACGCGACCATCATTGAAGCGACTCATGTTGCGGTATCCGAAATCATGCCGTCGACACGCGCTGTAGAAATCAAAACTTCGGCCAGTGCTCTGCACGATGGGAGCCGAACAACCATCAGTGCTCCAATCAAGACGCACATCATGTGTGAGCAAATCAGCAGATGCCACAAAGGCCGACAGGGTTGTACGAAACAAGAGAGTTTCAGTGACCGATTGCGCAGAGGGAAGTGGGGTTACCGAGAGTCCCGCGGCAACAACGAGAGAACACATGACAGCCATGCGCACCTCCTTTGCTCACTATGTGTGCGCATCACAGGCAGGAATGGAATTGAGGTTCGACTATTTGCGGATTGTTTTGAGCAGTAGAGCCATCTCTACGGCTCCGACGGCAGCTTCATCACCCTTGTTGTCAATGCCCGGGCCACTGCGGTCAATGGCTTGCTGTTCAGTGTTGAGTGTGAGCACGCCGAACATCACTGGAATGCCAGTTGACATTTGTGCGTCCTGAATGCCTCGAGTTGCTGCTTCGCACACGTATTCAAAATGTGGTGTGTCACCACGAATAACGGTGCCCAGACAAATGATTGCATCAACGGTTCCGGTTTCAGCCAGAACCTTCGCAGCAAGGGGGACTTCAAACGCACCAGGAACCCAATGTTCCACAATGTCATTGTCGGCAACACCGCAACGCTCGAGACCGCGCAATGCGCCGTCGCGTAGCGCAGTCACAATGTGGTCATTGAATCGCGCAGACACTATGCCTATAACTAATCCCTTGCCATTGAGTTCTGGCATTGCGCCACTTGAACCTGCTCGTGTCATTTGCCTTCTCCTTGCCCGTCGTGCATATCGATATGGTGACCCATGCGCTCGCGCTTTGTACGTAAGTACGCCTCGTTCTCTGGCGTCGGAACTGTGTTCAGTGACACGCGTTCCACAACAGTGAGTCCGTAACCACCAAGACCGCCGTACTTTGCGGGGTTATTTGTCATCAGTTTGAGTTCACGCACACCGAGGTCCGCAAGAATTTGCGCCCCAATACCGTATTCGCGACTATCAATTGGCAGTCCCAATTCTGTATTGGCATCAACTGTGTCGAAACCTTCGTCTTGCAAAGAGTACGCACGAATCTTGTGCCCGATACCAATGCCGCGTCCTTCGTGACCACGTAAGTACACAATGACACCAGCTCCTGCTTCATCAACTATCTGCATGGCAGTAGCTAGTTGAGGTCCGCAATCGCAACGACGTGATCCGAACACATCACCAGTGAGGCATTCACTGTGAACGCGAACGAGGATTGGCTCTTTTCCGGTAATTGTTCCCTTCACAAATGCAAGGTGCTCGATGTTGTCAATGGTGCTCTTGTATGCAACGCATGTGAACGTGCCAAACTCCGTAGGAACCGCTGCTTCACCCATGCGTTCTACAAGACGCTCATTGTGGCGGCGGTATTCAATAAGTTGAGCAATGGAAGACAACAGCAGATTGTGTTCTGCGCAGAACTTACGAAGGTCTGGCAAACGCATCATGGTGCCGTCGTCGTTCTGAATTTCGCAAATCACAGCTGCAGGCTCGCACCCAGCCAAACGTGCCAAGTCAACGCCAGCTTCTGTATGGCCTGCGCGCTTCAGTACGCCACCATTACGCGCACGTAACGGAAAGATATGTCCTGGACGAGCGAATGACTTGAACGTAAGTTTTGGGTCTGACAAGCCGCGCAACGTCGCTGCACGATCCGCTGCACTAATACCTGTGCTAGTTCCTTCAATAAGGTCAACAGTGTCTGTGAATGCGGTGCGCTGGCTTTCGGTGTTCTGCTCAACCATGAGGGGTAGACGCAAATCATCACAGCGCTCATCTGTCAATGGTGCGCACACCACGCCGGTTGAGTACCGCACGATGAAGGCAAGTTTCTCCGCCGTGGCAAATTCTGCGGCCATGATGAAGTCACCTTCGTTCTCACGGTCTTCGTCGTCAACTATGACAACGATTTCACCGCGAGCAATCGCTGCAATTACATCTTCAATGGGGGCAAGGGTGGAATCACTCATGATGTTCCTACTTTCTTTCGTATGGGGTCTAAAACGATTTCTATATCTGCACCAAGTGCAGTGGCTGATACCAAAGAGCAGTCAGACAAGGGGAGAGCGTCAGCGCCAACAAATACGCCGGGCGCGCTGTCGCTACCGCTCACAATGGGCGCTACGTGGAATACATACCTGTCGATCAGGCTTTGTTCGTGGAACGCAGTGGCGACTGTTGCGCCACCCTCAACCATCAATTGCAAAACACCTTCATCGCCTAGTGAATCAAGCAGGTCTTCAAGACTTCCGCTCCACACATCGCACGGCTGCACTTTTGCTGTTGCAGATACTGAACCACTGCGTGACAACACGATGCGTCGCGGTGATACGCCTTCAACATGACGCACAGTTAGTTCCGGATCATCTGCAACCACAGTGCCAGAGCCAACAACTATTGCGTCGCTCTCTGCGCGTAACTGGTGCACACGCACGCGGGCTTCTTCACCAGTAATCCACCTAGGCCCATTCGGAATTGCAGTACGAGCGTCAAGAGTGGTTGCCATCTTCAACATCACAAACGGGCGGCCAGTGCGACGATGATGCAAGTACGGAGCTAACTGCGCCGACACTTCATCTGCCAAAACATCAGTAACAACTTCAATTCCTGCGGCACGCAGTGCATCGAAACCAGTTCCAGCAACCTGTGAATCAGGGTCTGCAATTGCAGCAACAACACACGCAATACCTGCAGAAATGATTGCGTCTGTACATGGTCCTGTGCGACCAGTGTGTGAACACGGTTCCAATGTGGAATACAACGTTGCTCCACGAATATCACTGCCGCCATTGCGCGCAGCATTCATCGCAACAATTTCAGCGTGTGGTCCACCAGGTAGCTGTGTGGCACCTTCGTACACAGAACCATCAACACACACAACAACTGCACCAACCCATGGGTTCGGTCGCGCGTGTGTACGCGCGGTGGCAGCCATATGCATGGCACGACGCATGAGCGTCTCGTGATTGGTCATGTTGTGTCCTTGCTCCCATCCGGACTCTTACCGTCGGCCTCAGAATTTCACTGAGTCGGCCCTCGCACCGAAGTACGAGGGTTCGCGGGCTATACCGCCGGTCGGGACTTTCACCCAAACCCTGCAAGGGGTGTTTTGTGTACGTGAGGGACGAATTTCCCTCGTGCCAAAGGCTACGTCGGTGGGTACTTGGCCAACAACCCGACGATGTGGCGCCACAACTTCATAACAGGGGCAACGGTTTCCGTGCCAGTCATTCCGAGCAATGGGCCGAACGTATTGGCCCCAAGACCTATGGAAATTGCCTGGATTGCCGCGTAACGGGCCATGGCGGGATCAAGTTTCTCGACTTCTATATATCGAGTGGTCAAGGCTTCCAGAATCGGCATGTGCGAGAACAGTTCACTGGTGTCAGCACCCTCAAGGTCTAGCCAGAGGACAAGTCGAACCAAAGAGACCACTTCAGGGTCAAAGAAATTTATGGCAGGCGTTCCGGGTGCTGCCAACGGCACAGCTTCTGCGAGGGCAAGTAACTCTTCTCTGACTAGGGTCAGAAATAGTTCATTTTTCCCACCGAACCATGTGTGCACAAAGCCATGATTGACATCGGCCAGAAGGGCGATGTCACGGACCCCGACCTCAGAGAATGGCTTGTTCCGGATGAGTTGTTTGGCAGCTTGGATAAGCCGACGTTCACCCTCAGCCCGGGAAATAGGCGACCGCCGCTTCGGGGCTGCTTTCTTCTCAGTTGACTTCTTATTCGGCACTTTTCAACCCTATTCCTGATGCTGACTGTTCCTGAGCCATCTGCCCAACATTTGTGGACAGTCCTAAACTCTCAAGAGTAGTCTAGGACTGTTGCCACCAACTTTTGGCTTGGCAGCAGACAATTTACAAATTGGAGATCTCGTGTCGGTATTGCATTCATTGAAAAAGTCAGCGCTCCACAGCTTCTTTGTTGTCATTGGAACACTCACACTTCTTTCAACAGTTCTTTCTGTGCCAATGCCTGTTCAGGCTGCGCCAAGTGCAATTCGCTATGTCTCTGCAACAGGAACTGTGGGTGACGGCACGAGTTGTGCATCGCCAGGCTTTGTTGGGGCAACAGGTTCTGCAATTCAAGCAGCAATCAACGCTGCAAGTTCTGGTGATTCCGTACATGTTTGTGCAGGAACGTATTCCATTAGCAGTCGACTTGATGTAGCGAAGTCATTAACTATCAGAGGTGACGGTGCAAGCGTTACGACGCTCGACGGACTCGGTACTACACAAATCATGATCATTCAGGACAATAACTTGGCAGTCAATTCTGGTTCGGAAATTACTGTAAATGTTGAAGGACTTGGTTTCGTTAACGGATACGCAGCTGCTATCGGTGGCAACCTAGGGGATTGCACCAACGGTGACCGATGTGGCGGTGCGATATTTATTGAGAGCGAATCTCGATTCTCAATAACCGACAGCTATTTCAGAAATAACTCTGCCGATTTCATCGGTGGTGCGGTTGCGCGATTCATCGGTAACTATCAGACTGTCCCAGGGACGATTACAAATTCAACTTTTGAATCAAACACTGCAGTCTTTGACGGCGGTGCTGTAGCCACTTTGTTTGGTTTCGGCCTGACCATCGAATCATCAACGTTCTATAAAAATACAATTACGTCTCGTAGTGCAGCTGCTGTGATTGCCAACTTTGCATCTGCAACAATCAATAACTCAACGTTTGTTGACAACACAGGCCCATCTGGGACGACAGTGCTTTATGGAGGCATCACTGTCAATAAAAGCATCATTGCTCAGAGCAGTGCGAGCATGATCAAAGTGTGTAATAGCGGCCCTACTGTTTCAGGAAGTCGCGGAAACCTTGTCACAGACAATTCATGTACGAGTGTCACCAGTTCGTATCCGGCCACTCCAGCTACCAACTCTGCGATTGTCAGCTATGCAGACTTAAAATTGGGTGATCTCTCCTATCGAGGTTATGTGAATAAGACCATTCCATTACTGAGCGGCAGTGTTGCTTTAGATTTTTGGTCTGGCTGCACTGGCAACGATCAGCGTGGAATTAGTCGACCACAGGGTGGGTCATGTGATGTTGGGGCGTACGAGCGCCCGAGTGCCCAAACAGTAAACACACTGACTGGTTGGTCATACCCATCATCATCGTTTAGCCGTGGAATTGGTGCGACTGTCGAAGTTGTCTCACCTGCATCTGATGTAGCGAATGCAGGTGTTTCATACTTATCTCTCAGCACAGGTGTATGCACGGTCAATGAATTTACGGGCACGATTACAGTAGTTTCAGCGGGAACTTGCAATCTCACTGCGACATCACTGGGAAATTTGCTAAACGACCAAGATCAATTGTCAAAATCGTTGACTATTTCTATTGTCGCCAAATCATCGATAATTTCTGAGCCAACCGTCAGTGGCACCAATCGGGCCGGAATGACATTGACTGCTACATCCGGGACTTGGTCTAATTCGGCGTCTTCATATTCCTATCAGTGGAAAAGTTCAGCAACTTCGGATGGAACATACTCAGATATTGCCGGTGCAGATTCACCTACGTATATCTTGATGGCCGCAGATGTTGGTCGGTTCATAAAAGTTTCAGTTATCGCCAACAATGCTGGAGGTGCGAGCACTGCATGGCTTTCCAGTGCGAGAGGGTCAATTGACGATTACTTGGCCGGCCTGAATCCCGTTTTGTCAACAGCCACTGCCACAGATGATGGCTTTACGTTCACTATTACTAATTACTCGGCGAGCTATACATTTGCTGCCACAACAACGTCTGGATCAGTTTCACTAACAGGAGCCAATGGAGTAGTTACGGGATTACCAGCTAACGGAACCGCCACAGTAACTGTTACGTCGTCAAGGGCCGGGTACACAACTCTCAGCACTACACGAGAAGGTTCAACTGTGGTCACAGTGACTACAACAGTTGTTGTTCGAACAACAACCACGGTTGCTGCCACGCCAGTAGTTCCAACAACAGTTGCAGTATCCGAAACTCCTGTTGTCACAGTGCCTCAAGGTCAAGCTTCAGTTGGAACGATTGCTCCAAGTGTTGGGCCAACAACAACAGTCCTTAACCCGATGCGTTTGCAAGCACCGCAAACTGCGACAACAACAATTCCACCAGTCGTCAAAAATGCTGCACTCATTCCAACCGTTGCTGCGCCGGAAGCTCCAGCGGTTGCTCCAGGTGAAGCAGCAGTTACCGCCGACGGGGAAGTTGTAGAGACAACGGTTACTCGAGCAGACAATCAAATCACAGCAACTGCGGGTGAAGTTTCAACCTCGGTTTTTGGCCTAGCTGCCGATGGAACACGGGTTGCTTTGAATGCAGAAGGAAATCTTGTTCTTAATGAAGGCGACAAGTTGGTAGTTAGCGCTTCTGGTTATGCGCCTAATCAAGATGTGGACGCCTGGTTGTATTCAACTCCAAGTCTCCTCGGCGCAATGACTGCTGATGGTGATGGGAAAGTTTCGGGCGCATTCAATTTGCCAAGTGGACTTGACGTTGGTGATCATCGTCTCGTGTTGAGTGGTGAGAATCCAGATGGGGCCGCAGTACTTGTGGGAATCGGCTTGTCCTATGGAACCGTTCAGTCTGGCTCCACCGTGACGCGAGTGCTCATTGCAATTCCGATTGCATTGGCGGTTCTATTTGGACTGTTTTTGCCAGCTGTAACCCGCCGACGTAAGAAGAACGCATTCGCCTAACTTCTCACTAGAGAGAATCAGCGGCTGATGTTGGTTAGCGCTAAGGTAGCCAAGTCATGATGAGTAATCGAACACAGTCTTTGATAGTTGCTCATGTTTAGAAGTCGGCGCCGCCGATCTACTTCTGAGGAAGATGGTGCTGGCTGGATCTATGCCGACTTGTTCTTGGCTCTCATGATCGTGGGCCTTGGTTCTGCCGTAATCACTTCGTCGTCCCCGTCTGGTGCTGCCTCTACTACGGCCCCTCCCACCTTCCAATTAAGTTGTGCAGAATTTGCCGTGAAGGTTCCAAATAATTTGTCGCGCACAAATGGTGGTGCACAAATTGAAGCAGCCATTACTTCTGAAATTAGTAAGCGTGGATGGAGCGGTGAGAGCGCTAAGCCTGGCCTAGTCATCGTGTTCGGTGGATTTGCCGGGGGAGAAACCGCCGGAGCAGGAGATAGGCGAGCGCAAAACCTGCGGGCCACACTTCGCGCTGCAGTGCCACAGTTCCAGCAGGTTGAAATGCGAACCGGTGGCGCTCAAAACGTAACGGTGAACGGATCCTCAACCAATGTTGGTGGGGTTGGTTCGTTCTTGCTAGTTGTCTATTTATTGTTCAATGGTGCAGCTCTCACTGAAGACTGCACCCGCTAAGGAGTTACATGCCTCATTCACCACACGCTCATGCTGATGCAGTTACAGCAGTTGACAAATGGCTAACCGTTTCAAAACAAACAACGTCACTAGGCGCTAGCGCTTCGCAGTTTGTTGAAGACCTGCGCAATAACGAAAAGACACGTGAGTGGTCAAAGGTAAACGTTGAACAGATCTTGCCGTTCAAGACTGAGACTCCTCGTTTGTTGTTGGTGGTGCGCGCCGGAGCAATGTTCTTGCCAATTCTGTTGACATGGCTCGCGCTCTCTCAGGTAATCGGGCCCTTTACTTTGTATCTACAGAACCAACAAGCAAGTGCCAACTTCTTGTGGTTCTGGAACCAGAACCCCGGGAAATCATTTGCTGGTGTGTGGAAGTTGAGCCATGTGGCTCTTACTGACGCAGCTATTTTGGCGTTTCTTACGGTTCTCGCAATGCGCATTGCTTGGTGGGAAACATCGCGAGCAGAACAATCAGAAGCTCGGTATACCGAGATGTTGTCTGCCCTTGAGTTCTACTTCGTTTCAGCACGCGACAACTAAATTGGTTCGTGGCGTAATGTTCGCCATATGACTTTTACAACTCGCCATGTGGTGGTGAACAACGTTGATATTGCGTATTGGCATGAACGTTCTTCTGAACCCAAAACAGCGTTGGTATGCCTCCATGGATGGCCAGAATCAAAGCGTATTTTCTCTCGCGTGGTTAAGCCATTGTGTGATGCCGGTTTTGATGTTGTAGTGCCAGACTTGCGTGGTTTTGGCGAATCTGGTTTGGCGCCTGATGGTCTTTATGATGTGGTGTCACACGCCCGTGACATTGAAGCTTTGGTGTTTGATCATCTCGGGTACGAGTCAGTTGTTCTTGTTGGTGGCGACTTAGGCGGTCCGGTAATTCAAGAGATGGCATTGCGGAATCCGACTCGGGTGGAACGCATGGTGCTATTTAACTCTCCACTTCCAATGGATAAGGAACGAATGGCTGGCATGCGGACTCGTCCGCCGGTTGAGGTGATGGACTATTTCATTCGGCAGGGCACTGATGCAGATGCGCTTGCTTCTGAATTGAACACGGATGAGAAACGTGCTGCGTATATCTCAGAGTTTTATACAACGCGACTGTGGGCGCACCCCGGTGCATTCAGTGCCGATGACATTGCATGGCATGTTGAGCCCTTTCGTGATGCACAAAAACTACGGGCTTCTTTTGCCAACTATGAATCTGCATTTGATGCAACGAAACGAATCGAGAAACCTCTGTATGGCAGAAACTTAGTGACGCCAACCCTGATTTTGTTCGGAACAAGTGACCATGTGATCTATCCGGATTTTGACCTGATGGCTTCAACGGTATTCGGCCTTCATGAGGGGCCGATTCGTATTGAGAATTGCGGTCATTTTGTGCCGTGGGAAGCAGCAGACGAATTTATTTTTCGTACAGTTGAATTCTGTAGCGAGAACTGAACTATTCGTTCTGCGACATCTTTTCGGCAATAGCTCTGTCCCGACGAATGACATTACGAATCAATACTGTTCCGACAACACCGACACCAGCAAGCATCACAAGGAACACTGTGTACTGCATCCAACCTCCACGATCACCAGCACTTTGTGGCTTTTTTCCACAACCTGGGCGTGGGTTTGAATTGAGGCATTCTGACGGCTCATTGACTAAGTCCCAGACATACGTTGTGTCTGTCACTTCACCAGCAGCGACAGTTGTGTCGGTTGGAGTATCTGTTGCGTTGACTGCAGAGAGTCCGAATGGTGCAAGCGTGAGAAGAACGGCACAGGCGATAGGGGCAATACGGGGCATGGGACTATCGTCTCACGCCAACTAGTGTTTACAACGCTATGAGTACAAAGTCACATCCCGCCCAGCACGATGTAGTGCTCGTTGTTGACTTTGGTGCCCAATATGCCCAACTCATTGCGCGTCGGGTACGTGAGGCTCGGGTGTACTCAGAAATCGTCCCTCATCGCATTTCGGCAGCCGAAGTAATGGCTAAAGCACCGAAGGCGATCATTCTCTCTGGTGGCCCAAAGAGTGTGCATGTCGATGGTGCTCCGTTGCTTGACCCTGCCATTTATGAATTGGGAATTCCCATTCTCGGTATCTGTTACGGCTGCCAGTTAGTGGCTCAACAACTGGGCGGCGTTGTTGCTCGCGGAGGTCGTGGTGAATATGGGCGTGCCACTCTGACGCGTAACTCTGTGACTTCGAAGTTGCTTGGTGATTCAACACCACAAGTGCACGACGTATGGATGAGCCATTTCGATTTCGTTAGCGAAGCACCAGCCGGTTTTGTGGGAACCGCGGCTACACCTGATGCACCAAATGCTGTGATTGAAAATGATGCTCGTCGTATCTACGGTGTTCAATATCACCCTGAAGTTGTGCACACGACTAGTGGTCAGGATTTATTAGTTCGATTCTTGGTGGACATCGCGCAATGTAAACAAGACTGGACAATGGCAAGCATTGTCCAAGATCAGATTGAAGCAATTCGTGCGCAAGTCGGAACCGAACGCGCAATCTGTGGCTTGTCAGGTGGAGTTGATTCCTCCGTGGCTGCAGCAATCGTGCATCAAGCTATTGGCGCGCAACTTACATGCGTGTATGTAGACACCGGGCTCATGCGTCGTGGTGAAAGTGAACAAGTTGTGGAGACTTTTCGCAAGAGCATGGGAATCGAGTTGATTCATATTGATGCTGGCGACAGATTCTTTGCTGCACTTGCTGGAATTACAGAACCAGAAGCGAAGCGCAAAGCAATTGGTGAATTGTTTGTGCGTATCTTTGAAGAAAACACTGGCGGACTCACCGATGCAAAGTTCTTGGTACAAGGAACGTTGTATCCAGACATTGTTGAAAGTGGTGGACACGACGGAACTGCAGCAGTAATCAAGAGCCATCACAACGTCGGTGGGCTGCCTGACGATATGACTCTTGAATTGTGTGAACCACTACGCGCGTTGTTTAAAGATGAAGTACGCAAAGTAGGTGTTGAAGTTGGGCTTAGCGATGACATTGTGTGGCGTCAGCCATTTCCTGGTCCTGGCCTCGGCGTACGAATCATTGGTGAAGTGACGCCAGACAAAGTGGCAACCTTGCAACATGCAGACGAAATTGTGCGTCACGAAATAAAGGCCGCAGGCCTTGAGCGGGAAATCTGGCAGGCCTTCGCGGTGCTGGCCGATATTCGTAGCGTCGGAGTCATGGGCGATGAGCGCACCTATGGCCGCCCCATCATTATTCGGGCCGTCACCAGCGACGATGCCATGACCGCAGACTGGGCGCGTTTGCCCTATGACCTCTTGGAAAAGATGTCGAGCCGCATCATCAATGAGGTGCCTGGCATTAACAGGGTGGTCTATGACGTCACCTCGAAACCACCTGGCACGATTGAGTGGGAATAGCCCTCGAGGGCTCAAATCCACCCCTGTAAGGCTCTGAGAGGGCGCCATTAGGCCCTGACGCCACCCAAGTAGCCTGACAGGGTCATGTTTTCGACCCGTCACCATCGGGGGCCCTTTCGGTCCGTACTGGTCTCACTTCTTGCCGTTGGCATCTTGGGAGGCACGGTTATTTCTCCGCCGGTTGCCTCTGCCGACCCTCTAGACGAAAAGCGTCGCCAGGCGGCCAATATTGCTGATCAGCTGGACAACCTGGCCGAGCAGATGGATGCCTTGGGCGAAGATTATGCCCAGTCATTGACCGAGCAAGCTGACCTAGCCGTCGAGATTGACAGAGCTCAGGCAGATGTGGCGGCAGCCGAAGCGCAACTATCGCAAATGCGTGGCACGTTGTACATGTCCGCAGTTACCCAATTCATGCATGGTGGTCGTAACTCGACATTGACAAATCTCTTCGCATCGGCTGGTGGGGTACAAGATTCGCTACAGCGCAGCCAGTTGTTATCAATTGCGATGAACCAAGGTTCACTCACAACGGATTCACTTGATGCGACAGCGACATCACTGACCAAGAAAAAAGCTGCATTGGAAAAGAAGCGTAAGCAAGCAGTGAGCATTGGTGAAGTCGCAAACAAGCGTTTAGGGGCAGCAGAGGCATTAGCTGCGCGTTATGAAGAGTTGCAATCAACTGTTCAAGGCGACCTTGTTGACTTGCTTCGTGAAGAACGTAATCGTCGTGAAGCGCAAGCGCTGACAGATGCACAACGTGAAGCTGCCGGATTCAGCAGCAAGTACGCATCAATTCAGAAAAAGTACGGCAACATTCCGAAGGTTTCGGCGCGTAGTCAATCGGCAATCAAAGCTGCCTTGTCACAGCTTGGAGTTCCGTATCGATATGGCATGAATTCTCCGGGTAAGGCATTCGATTGTTCAGGTCTCACCACGTATGCGTGGGGTAAGGCTGGCGTTGGTTTGAAACGAAATTCGCGTGCTCAGTTCAATTCGTTACCGCGCATTCCGAAGGAACTAGCGATGCCTGGCGACCTCATCTTCACAGGTACCCCCATTCACCACGTTGGTATTTACCTCGGTAACGGAACAATGGTGCATGCACCACGAACCGGAGACGTTGTAAAGATTGGTCCAATTCGCTGGTGGAAGGTTGTTGGCGTCGCTCGGCCAGGCTGATTAGCGATACGGTCTATCTCCATGCAGGGGATCGATGAAGTCAAAGTTGAAGCGTGGCTGAACGCCAATATCGAAGGCGCGCAGGGCCCGTATACATACGATTTGATTGCTGGTGGCCGAAGCAACATCACGTTTCGTGTCACCGATGCGAATGGAATGCAATTAGTCCTACGTCGCCCACCCATGGGTCATGTGTTGGCAACTGCACATGACATGGCACGCGAGCATCGCATTATTTCTGCAGTCGGAAAGACCAACGTGCCAGTGCCACGCACGCTTGGTGTGTGCACTGATGAAGACGTCAATGGCGCGCCGTTCTATGTGATGGCTTTTGTTGGTGGGGTTGTGCTTGATAGCCCAGACAAAGGTTTGTTATTGCCAGAAGCATTACGAACTACTGCAGCTGAAAATCTCATTGATGTATTGGCTGATTTGCACGCAGTTGATATAGATGCCGTTGGTCTTGGTGACCTAGCGAAACGCGAAGGGTACGTTGAGCGCCAAGTAAAGCGTTGGAGCACGCAGTGGGCTAACTCAAAAACGCGTGAGTTGCCAGCAGTCGAAGAAGTTGCACGTTTGCTGGCAGAAAACATTCCTGTACAACAGGGTGTCTCAATTGCACATGGTGACTACCGATTCGGAAACTGCCTAACGGATATTTCAACAGGAAAGATTGCTGCAGTACTCGACTGGGAATTGTGCACACTTGGTGATCCGTTGGCGGATCTCGGGTATGTCGGCATCTACTGGACTGATCCTGGCCAACCAATGTTGCGTCATAACGATCCGTCGGGACATCCCGGTTCATGCACGTTTGACCATTTGGTTCAACGCTATGCAACACGAACCGGCCGTGATGTTTCAAACGTCGGGTACTACAAAGCTTTCTCTAGTTTCCGTTTGGCAGTTATTTCTGAAGGCGTATACGCGCGATATTTGCACGGCGCCATGGGTGACCATGACATTGATCTTGAACCGATGAAACTCGGGACAGAAACATTGGCAGAAGCTGCGCTCGCAGCATTGACAGGGAAGTAGACATGGTTGTTTTAGAAGGTTGGGTAAAGGGTTCTTTTACCTCTGCATCGTTGACACGTGATACGTATCGCAAGGGAACTGGCCCAGTTGTCATTGTTGTTCATGAAATTCCCGGCATTACCCCAGCAGTGGAACGTTTCGCGAACGATGTTGTCAATGCAGGGTTCACAGTTGTGATGCCAGACCTAGTGGGAACACCTGGTCGTGATGTCAGTGGAAAATACTTGGCATCGTCAATGTTGAAGGTGTGCATTTCAAAAGAGTTCACGACGTTGGCCCTTCAGAAGACTTCACCAATCATCTCGTGGTTGCGTGCATTAGCGCGTTCACTTCACAATGAAATTGGTGGCAAAGGTGTTGGTGCTGTGGGTATGTGTTTCTCCGGTGGTTTTGCTCTCGGCATGATGGTGGATGACATCATGGTTGCGCCCGTCCTGGCTCAACCATCTCTCCCGTTCGCTGTTGGAAAAGCTCGTGGTGCTGATCTCAACTTGTCTCCTGATGATGCTGCCGTCATTACTCAACGCGCAGCAGATGGGTGTCAGGTTCTGGGTTTACGGTTTACGCAAGACAAATTGGTCGGTGATCGTTTTGCCACATTGCGAAACCTCATTGGTGATGCATTTATTGCGATTGAGATTCCATCGCAGTCTCCGAAAGATCACAGCGTGCTCACTGAACAGCGTGATGAAGACAGCGTGCAACGCGTTCTGGCGTTCTTCAGTGAAAAACTGAAGTAGTTACTGCGGGCCGCCATCAACGGGAAGCATTGTTCCTGTTGTATAACTGCTTGCGTTGCTGGCTAAGTACAAAGCAGCGCCAACAATTTCATGTGGTTCTCCACCGCGCTGAAGCATGTAACCGGTTTTCGCTGCCTTGTTGAATCGTTCCATATCCCACGCCTTTGAGATATCCGTTAAGAAGGGTCCCGGAACTATGCAGTTCACACGCACATGTGGCGCATAGGTGCGTGCAAGTCCCATGGTCAAGTTGTTAACAGCAGCCTTCGCAGCACCGTAGATCACTTCGTTCGGAGATGGTCGCGAACTTGCGATGGATGACACGTTGATAATGGAACCGCCACGCACAGCGCCATCGGCGTTCTTTGTAGTCATGTGAGTGCCGATAAGCGCGGATAAACGAAATGGCCCTTTTAGGTTCACACCAAGAACTTTGTCGTATAAGTCTTCTGTTACTTCTGCAAGTGATGAATACAACGGTGACATGCCCGCATTGTTAACAAGAATGTCAATGTGTCCGAACTCTGCAATGGAAGTGTTGGCAAGCATTTCTGCATCTGACCATGATGCTGCGTGGTAACCGATTGCAAGTGCACGACGACCCAAAGCGCGCACCTCGTTTGCAACGGTTTCACAATTCTCTACCTTGCGACTTGCGACAACAATGTTCGCACCACGTTCTGCGAATGCCAATGCCATCTCGCGACCAAGGCCGCGACTACCACCGGTGATGATGGCGGTCTTGCCCTCTAGAGAAAAAAGATCTGTCATGTCGTTACCTTTGCTGAATACTCAGGATGTTTGAATGACGCAACGGTACGCCGCACATCAGCATTGGTCGATACCAGAAGATGACGGGCGAGTAATCCCTTTGCTGCCTT
>Ga0208227_1000048_pt1 | contig 28356 bp, 27 predicted proteins | sample LakMenEpi13Jun11_FD_150692 | JGI IMG/M metagenome (GOLD analysis project Ga0208227, IMG submission 150692) | Freshwater microbial communities from Lake Mendota, WI - 13JUN2011 deep hole epilimnion (SPAdes) | ecosystem: Environmental > Aquatic > Freshwater > Lake > Epilimnion/Euphotic zone ...
ACTTGCCACGCCATTACTTCCCGCAGAGTTCTCGGGCACACCAAAGAGCGGTCCCCAGGTAGAAATAACTGGAGCCGAGTACCACGGTGTGAAGTCACCTCACAACGATCGACTGATAAGCAGCCCCGCCCACTATGCACTCGTAATCTATGCGGCCCTTATTGAGGCGGGTCGTCTTGCAGAACATGCGTTGGATGATTTCAATAAAGACGGTTCAACGGTAGAAATGATTGGCGCCGAACACTCACCCGGTTTTGAAACAACAACTGGCTCACTGTCTCAGGCCATTTCCCAAGCTGGCGGAATCGCGCTTGCAAGGAAGCTAAAAGGGGAGACCGGCAAAACCTGGGTTTTCATGAGCGATGGTGAATTCCAGGAGGGACAAACCTGGGAAGCTCTATCGGCTACTTCTTACCACAAACTACAAAACGTCAGAGTAATCGTTGATGTCAATCAGGCACAGTGCGATGGACCAATGAGCACCGTCATGACGATAGAACCACTAGCTGATCGAATCACCGCTTTTGGTTGGGACGTTTCGGTGGTTGATGGTCACAACATTGAGGAAATCTTTGCTGCTGGTAGGGCAGAAACCGATAAACCAAAGATGATTCTCTGCTACACCGATCCAGTAAGAGGTCTCCCCATACTTGCCGAACGTGCTCCACTATTTCACTACCTGAGATTTACAAGCCCAGAAGAGCGAGCCAAGTACCAAGTGGCCTTAGAGGAAATGACAAAATGAGCTACGAAATTGTTGCTAGGCCTCACCAGCAGAACTTCATTGACTGGGCAAAAGATAAGCCCAACTCTCTAGTTCTCTCCGCTGACCTCACCAACTCCTGCGAGGTTGGAAAGTGGCGCGATACCTACCCGGATCGATTCTTCTCAATGGGAATGGCAGAGCAAAACATGATGGGTTTCGCAGCCGGCTTAGCTAGGGAGGGCTTTGAGCCCTGGTTGCACACTTTCTGCGTCTTCCTATACCGAAGACCCCTAGATCAACTTCAGATGTCTATTGCCTACCCAGCACTAAAAGTGCGGTTGGTCGGTTTTCTGCCGGGAATCATGACCCCAGGGGGTGTGACCCATCAGTCAATCGAGGACATCGCCATTCTCAGGGCGATACCAAACATGACCATCTTAGAAGTAGGTGACGCAACCGAAGCTGAGAGTGTCATCGAGGTAGCTCACAATGTCGAGGGCCCGGTCTACATCAGGCAGCTCCGCGGAGAAGTTAGCCGAATTTTCCCAGTTGATGAACCTTTCGAGCTAAACAAGGCGAGAATACTTTCAGTTGGGGATGACATCACGTTACTCACCTCCGGAATCATGACCGAGGAGGCGCTCCGATCAATCCCTCTACTTCAAGAGCGCGGTGTTTCCGTTCACCACCTTCACATCTCCACCCTGAAGCCATTCAATGATCCAAGGGTCATCCAAGCGCTCAAGAACGCCAAGCACGGGGTAATAACAATGGAAAACCACAGCATCGTCGGAGGCTTGGGATCAGCAACGGCAGAACTAATGGCCGAATCCGGAACCGCAGTGCCACTAAGGCGTATAGGCCTTAAAGACACCTATGCCCATGGAGCATCCCAGAAGTACTTAATGGCAAAACTCGGGCTGGATGCCAAAGCCCTGGTCGAAAACATTGAAACTCTAATGGGAAAGAAATTAAAAATTGCCGAAGACGATCTAGCTCAGGCCAGATCAGTAAGCGTACACAGCAGTGCAAAAGTTGAAGGGCTATAAACATGACAGACCGCATCGTCGTCAAATACTCAGTTGCTGGAACAGAAGTTAAAGAAGTAGCCGACGCCATTAAAGTCGAGCAGTCAATCGAGTTCCCCTTTGAATTAGCCAGTACCCGAATCCAAGAAGAGGTTGTTGGTTCAATCGAATCAATAGGGAATGAATCTAATGGTCGAACCGAAGTGGTGATTTCTTATAACCAGGGCAATGCCGGCTCGGAAATACCCCAGCTACTAAACGTTCTCTGGGGAAATGTTTCCATGCTCGAAGGCGTCAGGGTTGTTGAAGTTAGCCTTCCCGACCAACTGCTTGAAAATTTCAAAGGACCTAGGTTTGGCGTCGACGGGCTTCGTGAAATGTTCAATGCCCCAACAAGACCACTGGTTGGGACTGCACTTAAACCCATGGGCTCTTCTTCAAAAGAGTTTGCTGAGATGGCGAGAACTCTCGCGCTTTCTGGATTTGACACCATTAAAGATGATCACTCCTTAGCCAATCAACCTTGGTCTCAGTGGCGTGAGCGAGTGGGGCTAGTCTCCCAAGCAGTAAGAGAAGCCAATGAGATTACCGGACTCAATACCGTTTACGCACCAAGCATGAACCTGAGAGCAGATGAAATCATCCCCGCTGCCAAAGAAGCCAAAAAACTTGGAGCTGGAGCCCTACTAGTTCTTCCTGGAATTTCAGGCTTTGACATAATGCGAGCTCTAGCCGAGGATGACTCCATAGCCCTGCCGGTCATGGGACACCCTGCCATGCTGGGTTCCCTGATGATCTCAAAGAACGAGGGCATCGCCCATTCGGTAGTGTTCGGAACCCTGATGCGACTTGCCGGTGCCGACATCACCATATTTCCTAACTTTGGCGGAAGGTTCTCCTTCACCAAGCAAGAGTGCCTGGAGATAACGCAAAAGTCTAGAGACGAACTCGGAAAAATCAAACCAATCTGGGTTTCACCAGCCGGCGGCATGACCTTAGCAAGATTAGACGAGATGCTCGACTTCTACGGCAAAGACACCGCGACACTTGTGGGCGGAGCCCTACACCGAGGACCACTTGCAGAAAATGCCGTGGAAATGGTCAGCACCCTTCACAAGTACTAGTTTTTCACCCGACTCACAACAGGGCATATTCTCTACTTCTGCGAAAGCTGGGCAATCTTTCAAACCCTGCCTGTGAGGACGATAACAACCTGCATTGACCAGGCACGCCAAGAGGGCTGTGTAAATCGGAAGCGTCTGCTGAAAGTTTCACCCTAGAATTCACCCATGCCCTCTAACCCCAACGAGCTAATCGAGCTCAAGATAGCTGGCCGCTACCGGATGATTCCGGTATGGGCTACAAAGCTCTCTTTTGAGGTTAGACCGGGGCTCAAGTTTGACCCTAGGGCTGGGGACTACTTCTTATATAGAGGTTAAATGGCCGTGTATACGGGTATTTTGATTCGTCAAGCTAGCCTGAGCGGATAGGCAGGTTTTTCTCCGTTTCCGTCCATGGGACGGCATCTAAAGGGAATCCTGAGCAAAAAATGACGCGATCGTAAGAACCGTGCATTTACAGTGCGTTTGAAGGACTCGAGCCCCCAAGAGTCTGACCCTCAGCTATGGTGCAGCAGTTCTTGGGTAAGTGCTGGGCTTGACGAGAACTGTGCCCTAGTGTATGAATAGGTAAGCAATTGCTTTCCCATTTACTAGTAAACACGAAAGGCACATAATGAAGCATCGTTCCTCCTTGGCGGCTTTTGTCGCTGCTGCGGGCATCATCGCATCACTCACCGGGTGTTCAACTCCTGCGCCTAGCACTGAAACTCTTAAGATCGGATTGCTCACCGACCTGAGCGGCGCCGCGGGTATTTTTGGGCCCCCAACCCAAAACGCCGCAGAGCTCGCTGTTGAAGAAATCAACGCGGCGGGTGGCGTTAACGGCCAACTCCTAGAGCTATTGGTTGCCGATGAGACTGGTGTTCCAACTGCCGGTGTTAGCGCAGCACAGCGACTTATCCAGGAAGATGGAATCGTCGCACTCTTCGGTCAGCACAACAGCGCAACTCGCGATGCTGTCGCTCCCGTGACCAGCACAGCGGGACTGGCATACTTTCACACCCCGTTGGCTGAAGGAAACTTCTGCTCCGCTAACGTTATTTCCAACGGTGAAGTTCCTGCACAGCAGTTGGCACCTGCGATTCCATATCTTCAGACTGAGACCGGAAAAAACAAGTGGTTCCTTCTTGGCGCTGACTACATCTGGGGTCAGACCGTTGTTGCCGATGCTGCTAAATACATCGAAGCAAGTGGCGGCGAGGTTGTAGGACAGGAATTGGTTCCAATCGGCACCACAGACTTCCAGAGCGTTATCACCAAGATTAAGCAAAGTGGGGCAGAGCTAATCATCCCGGCCATCTTCGGTGGTGACGCAATCACATTCGAAAAGCAGGCTTTTGATGCTGGCGTTGGCAACTCCGCCGTGCAGCGACTCGGTGTGATTTATGAAGACGGCACCCTTGGCGCAATGGGCGCTGGAATCACCGACGGAATGTTTGTCTCCATGGCTTACAACGAAGCCCTTGATACCGCAGCGAACGCCGCGTTCCTCAAGGCTTACTACGCCAAGTTTGGTGACGAAGCACCGCCTCAGACAGCACTCTCTGAGCAAACCTACGTCGCAATCCATGCGTGGGCTAAAGCTGCCAACATTGCCAAGTCAACTAAGAGCGTCGATGTACTTGGGGCGCTTTCCGGCTTAACTTACGACGGACCGTCGGGGACAGTCACATTCGGCCCTGATCACTTCGCAACACAGTCCATCGTGTTGACTCGAGTTCAGCCAGACGGCGCATCGATTGTCGCAAAGACATTCGATTCAGTTGATCCAGAGCAATCCTGCTCCGAACCCATGGGCAAGTAGGGCTCGCCCCACTCCATGGATTTTGCATTCATCGTCGACCAGGGCCTGGGTATCTTGGCAACCGCCTCGGTATCCGCCCTGGTCGCGATGGGTTTAGCCCTTTCATTCCGGCTGATGGGAATCATCAACCTCGCTAGTGGCGACTTTATGATGATTGGCGCTTACACGGTCCTGGCTTTTGTGGCGATCGGACTGCCTTATCTGGTCGGAGTTCTCGCGGCCATTGTTATTGGGTTTTTGCTAGGAGCACTAACCGAGGTAAGCCTCTTGCGTCGCTTCGCGCGGGCGCCGGAACTCGCAATTCTCGGCACGTTTGGTCTTGGCATTGTGATTCGCCAGGTTGTTGAACTGATCTTCGGGAAGAACTTCCAATTTATTGAGAATCCACTTGCCGGTTCGGTTTCAATTTGGGGTGCCGAGTTTCCGTTCTACCGTCTGGTGCTGATTGGCGTATCGGTTGCAGTAATTGGTGCGGTACTTCTCGTTCTCACACTTACACCACTCGGTGTCAAAGTCCGAGCTGTCTCAGCCGACAGTGACTTAGCCGAAACTCTTGGTATCCGATCGGGGCGTCTGAAGCTCCTAGTTTTTGCAGTCAGCACCGCTATGGCGAGTCTGGCTGGGTCGCTCATTGCACCGCTGACTAATGTCGGGCCACAAATGGGCAATGCCTATCTGTTTGTTATGTTCGTGGTGGTGATCGTTGGCGGCGCCAGAGTAAGTATGGTGCTAGTTGCCGCCCTAGCGATTGCGATCGTTCAAAACGTTACGACTCTCGTTGTCGACTCTCTGGTTGCCAAGCTTGCGATCTTAGGTATGGCATTTCTTGTTTTGGCAGCCACTCGACCGGCTACGAAGGGCACAATCGTATGATTCGACGCTCGATTCCATGGCTGGCTTCTTTGGCTTTGCCTTTGCTTGCACTCGCACTAGGTGACTACCAAGGTAATCTTTTCGCTCAATTTGCCCTGTATGGGGTTGCGACGGCTGCACTTGCACTCTGTTGGGGCTTCGCGGGAATTTTGAGTCTCGGCCATGCGGTCTCATTTGGGATTGGTGCATATGTCGCCGCGTGGTTTGGAATAAACATCCCCGACGGCGGAACCATTCTCGGATTACTCTCCGGAGCACTTGCCGCCGGTGTCGTATCACTTCTCGTAGGCCTAGTGGGCTTGCGAGGTCGGGTCAACATCATCACCTTCGCTTTGCTGACCTTTGTATTGCTTTTTGGCGCAGTAGAGGTAGTCAATCAACTGACGCCAATAACCGGAGGATTCAACGGGCTCGCCGGGGTCCCTCCATTAAACTTGGACGACATTTGGACGGCGGACCCTGTGGCTCAACGGGTGATTGCTACAATCGCCGCGGTTGGTCTCTTGTGGAGTTTGATCATTGTCGCACGCAGCCCATTCGGAGGCGCACTCACTCTTGCAAAAACACACGCTATACGAGCAGCCTCGTCTGGGTACAACATTCCCGCTTTCCGAATCGGGACATTCGCCTTTGTCGGAGTTGTTACTGGATTGGCAGGAGGGCTGTTCGCTACCCAGACTCAGTTCGTAGCACCGGATCAAATTAGCTTGGCCTTGGCCACGAACTTTGTTCTCTGGGCAATGATTGGGTCTCGGACGAGCCTGATCGGGAGCTTCGTGACAGCTATAGTCATTAGTTTTATTACTAACGAACTGGCTGACAAGTTTCTGTCGGTGTGGTTACTTGCTATGGGAGTAATTTTTATCTCTGTTGTGGTGCTCATACCCGACGGTTTGGCCGAGGCGGTTCTGAAACGACTACCCGAGCGGTGGCGCCTGAGAAGGACTGTCATACTGACCACCACCACGGATGAAGTCGGCGGGGGTGGCAAGTCTCTCGAGGCAACGGGGATTACGTGCGTCTTTGGAAAGTTCACCGCTGTAGACAACGTCAACATCTCCGTGCGTGGAGGTGTCCATTGTCTGATTGGTCCCAACGGTGCAGGTAAATCTACATTGCTCAATGCACTTTCTGGCACAGTGCCCCCATCCGAGGGTAAATGGACCGTGGGTGACACGGAGCTCACCAGACTGCGTCCCTGGCAGATGGCTCGAGCTGGTGTTGCGCGCAAGTTCCAATCTCCAGCGGTTGCCGCTGAACTTACCGTGGCTCAAAACCTCGCTGTGGCCCGATTGGGAGTTACAGTGAATCCGTTTGCCTTGATATTCAAGCCGTGGCGCGCAGACCTGACTTCGACGGCGTGGCGAATCCTTGAGGCTGGCGATCTCGTTGGTTTGCTTGACAGTCCTGCAGTCCGTCTATCTCACGGACAGCGACAAATTCTCGAGCTCGCCATGACATTCGCAAGTCGGCCCACTCTAGTTCTCTTGGATGAACCGACGGCGGGAATGACGGCCGGTGAGACTTCACGCATCGCTGAAATTCTTCGCACCGAAGCGGCTGCGCTGGACATTCCAATAGTCGTGGTTGAACACGACATGGCGGTGATCCGCTCCGCGGCATCTGCGGTGACCGTGCTGCAGGCAGGACAGGTACTTGCAACCGGCACGGTCGAGGAAATAGAGAACAACACCGAAGTCACACGTGCTTACGTTGGGGAGGGCAACTGATGACATTACTTTCGGTGCATGGACTTGTTGCCGGCTATGCCGGCGCACGCATCGTTAACGATTTGGATTTGGTCATTATGCCTGGAGAGGTAGTCGCACTGCTTGGACGCAATGGGGCAGGGAAGAGCACGGCTGTTTCAGCAATCACAGGAACCCTGACGTCGATGGCGGGAACTGTAGTTATCGGGGACATCAACGTGACTAAGACTCAACCTTCCCAACGATTTCAACTCGGAATGCGCACGGTACGCCAGGACCAACCAATACTGCGCGATCTAACGGTCGCGGAAAATTTGCGTTTGGTTGAATCTTCGAAAGAAGTTGCGGCCGAAAGTTTCCCTTTCCTAGCCGAGCGCTCATCACAACGAGCGGGAACGCTCTCGGGTGGGGAGCAGAAAATGCTTGCGGTTGGCCGGACTGCCGCAAACCCAGGCAAGCTCTGGATTCTTGACGAGCCGAGCGAAGGTTTGCAACCGATGAACGTGAATAGATGCGCCCAACTAATCAAGGAGGCAGCCTCACGTGGAGTTGGGGTCCTACTGGTTGAACAGCATATCGGAATGGCCCTCGAAGTAGCTGATCGATGGATTGTCATGGAAACGGGCGTTGTCATTGATCAAGGAGAGGTGACAGCCAATACCTTCGAGACCGTCAGTCGGCGGCTCGCAGTTTAACAAAAGAAAGGGAATCAAACATATGAATACGCGGACTCTTAAAGACTGGCAGGCTCTCTCCCCCGAGCAACGACGTGTGGCTCTCGGTCAGACGCGAGAGGCAGCCCTGGCATCCGCTGGAACTGGAGTTTTCATCTCCATTGCAGAGCAAGACTCTCTTTCAGAGGGAGGGCTTGGCGTTCTGGCGGGTACCCCAATTGCAGTCAAGGACAATATCGACGTTGCCGGACTCTCGACTACGGGTGGCACGGGTTATCTCGATTACTTGCCCGAGGTCAATGCCGATGTCGTGACGGCACTGCGATCGGAGGGTGCGGTTGTTGTTGGCAAGACCAACCTGCACGAGCTCGCCTTTGGCCTTACGAGTAATAATGGTGCCCACGGACCAGTGCGCAATCCATTCGACCCCTCGCTCAGTGCTGGCGGATCTTCAGGTGGTAGTGCAGCCGCGGTTGCACGGGGAATTGTCCCGCTAGCGATCGGGACGGACACCGGAGGGTCAATGTCGGTACCGGCATCTTTCTGTGGCGTTTTTGGCCTTCGCCCTACCACGGGACGGTATCCATCAGATGGGATTATTGGCCTTTCCTGGACGCGAGACACCGCTGGAATCTTTGCTACTACAGTCAATGACTTGCGCTTTGTCGATCAAATCATCACAGGCGAAGGAGATGACGTCTCAAAAACCAAGCCGAAGGAAATTCGGATTGGTGTTTCAGATGCTTATCTATCAGATCTTGAGGCTACCGTTGGGGCACGATTCGACGAGGCATTAGAAGCTCTTGGGGAGGCCGGAGTGCACATTGTTCCCGTGAACCTCGTGAACCACTTCGAGCGGACCGCTCAGTCCAATATGACAGTTGTACTGTTCGAGACCCCACATACTTTGGGGTCTTATTTCAGAGGTACAGGTCTGGCGGGCCTTCCACAGGACTTACTCGCGGCTTCGGCTTTAACAAAATCACCCGATGTCGCAGGTGTGCTTGCCTACATCCACAGCAATCCCGTTCCTGTAGCGGATTACCAGCGTGCGGCTGCGAATCGCTGGCAATTGCGCAGGCAATTTATCTCTCAGCTGGACGACGCTGGAGTTCACGCAATTATATTCCCGACGGTGCAAATCTTGCCACCTCCGCTGGGACAAGATGCAGAAATTGAACTCAACGGTTCTGTTCGCCCACTCTTCGATACGCTCACGCGCCAAACATCCCCAGGTGCACTTATGGGCATGCCGATGGTGACAATTCCAACGGGAGACCCCAAGGCTGTTCCGGTCGGGCTCACAGTTATGGGCCGACCCTTCGATGACCGCGAGGTACTTAAGATTGCCGAAACTTTCTCGATGATACTGCGTCCTATTGGCGGTTAGTCCTGATCTGGCGGAAGCCCTCAGGCGTAACTTCCACCAGCTCGGTGGTAAGCACCTTCCCCCGGTCGCGGCTCAGAAGGCGCGATCCACCGAGCCGGGCAGAACGGAGAACCGAACTTATGTCGGCAGGATCTGCACTCTTTGCTATTCCCAGTGCCTGGGCGTAAAGATGGATGCTGTCATAAACGGACTTCGCCATGCTACTCAGTCGAGGCGCGAGCTCGCCGAATCTTTCCCGGTAGCGGCGGGCTACCGAGTCCATCTCATCGGCAAGTGTCGGCATGAAGTATTCCTGCGTTGACCAGATTCCGTCTGCTACCGCGCGACCGGTGTGATCAAGGAGGGAATCATCGAAATTGGTAGCTAAAGTCCGAAATTTTGATCGCAATCCCGACTCGAAAAACGCACGTTCGAAAAGCACCGCATCTATTCCGACGAGCGAAGAAAGAATCAAATCCGCTCCGCTCTTCGAAATCCGGTCGATGACTTCGTCGAACTGAGGGGCTCCCAGTGGTTGGTAGTGCTCTCCAGTAATCACCCCGTCGTGCCGGTCAATTACCTCATTTGCTACCATGCCAATCGACCGCGGCCAAATGTAATCAGAACCGATAATGAACCAATGCCGGGAGTTCGTCCGTTCCATCATGAGAGGCACCGATGCCGCCAACTGGTCAAGGGGTGTTTCCCCGAACTGAAAAAAGTTCTCGCCCGAGGGTGTGTGCTCGCTCATGGCGGCAGCCAGGAAGAGCGTTCCACGCATTTTGGCAAATGGTCGAATTGCCTGGAGGGACGCTGACGAAATGCAGGCAACGATCACGTCGCACCGCTCGGTCACCGTGAGGTGGTTGAAGGCGGTAAGTGCGGCTCCCTTATCAGTGCGATCATCTGCGACGACGAGTTCGGCCGGTCGGCGGCCAAAGCCGGAACTGCTGTTGAGCTCTTCAACCGCGAGTGTGGCAGCATTTGCCACGGCGCGGCCCAACAGTCCGGCCGTGCCAGATAGTGGTGCGAGGAGTCCTATCTTGATCCCACCAGGATTGCGACCGTCGGATTCCGCTTCGGCAGCGACAGCGAACCACGGCAAGCAATCCGAGCCCAGCTGGACCTTAACCGTGATACGCGTTCCTGCTGCCACTGGTTTAAGGGCGATACTAATTTGTCCGCTCCAAGGAGTTTCCTGGGCGACATTCACGAGCTCGTCCTTGAACACTTCAACAATGCGACCGGAGGAGTCGATCGTCGAGCCGTTCGGGTGGGGAATGTTGAACATCACGGCTGCACCTACCTCAAGCTTGAGGCAGTGCCTAAGAATTGGCCAACCAGAAGTGTTCCCACTCGCTAGCTGGTGCCACAGCTCGCTAGGCGTCTTAGTGGACTCCGCAGTAACGAAGAAGCTAAGATCGCCGGCCAAGTGCTATCGCCTGTCGGGCTCCGTGTCAGATGCCAGGATATTGATGTCCTCCTGGTACACATCTCGCAAAAACTGCAAAACGTCGTCGGCACGGTTGCTGCCGAGTGAGTAATAACGAAACTGGCCTCGTCGCTGTTCGACGACCATATCTGCATCTCGGAGCACACGCAAATGGGAGGATATTGCAGCTCGGGTCACATCGGGAAAGTGTTCCGCTAGAGAACTAACCGGAAGTTCGACGTCCTTGCTGAGAATTTGAAGGATTGACCTTCGCGTAGAGTCTGCCATTGCGGAAAAGGCCATTTTGGTACTGTCTGGCATAGTTTCCTAGTCGACTCTCCGCTACTGCGTGGTAATGGCAGTTGCAATTCTCAATAGGTAAATGTACGCTTACCTATTAGTGTAATACCGTTCTTACTCAATACAGTCAGGATATCGGTTTCGATGGCGAAAGTCAACAATGGACGCTTTGATGCGGGTCCCATACTCGACGAGGGTGAACTACTAACTGCCGATCAGCTGGCGGAACTCCAACTGGTCCGTCTGCAATGGAGTGTTAGACACGCCTACGATAACGTTGCTGCTTATCGTGCCAAATTTGACGCAGCAGGGGTCAGCCCTGACGACATCCGTGCGCTAGAAGACCTTCGCCGTTTTCCTTTCACTACCAAAGATGATCTCCGGCAGAACTACCCATTCGGTATGTTCGCTGTGCCAACAGACCAGATTGCCCGCATTCACGCCTCGTCTGGTACCACGGGCAAGCCGACCGTTGTGGGTTATACGGAGAAAGACCTCGAGGTATGGGCGACGGTGGTCGCACGTAGCCTTCGAGCGTCCGGAATACGTGCCGGGATGCGGGTTCACAATGCCTATGGCTACGGGCTTTTCACAGGTGGCTTAGGTGCCCATGCTGGCTTAGAGAAGCTTGGCGCGACAGTCATTCCCGTTTCTGGCGGACAGACAGCACGCCAAGTGCAGCTAATTCAGGACTTTGAACCCGAGGCGATAATGTGCACGCCCAGCTACTTGTTGACGATTGCTGACGCAATGGAGGAGGCAGGCATGGACCCTCGATCATCAAGCCTGCGTGTGGCCGTCCTAGGTGCTGAGCCATGGACAGAGCAGATGCGTCAGGAATTGGAGGAACGGCTAGCAATCGACGCCGTGGATATTTACGGGCTCAGCGAGGTTATGGGCCCCGGCGTTGGAAATGAATGTGTCGAGACCAAGGACGGGCCTCACATCTGGGAGGACCACTTTTATCCAGAAATTATTGACTCCGAAACCGGTGACGTTCTGCCTGACGGAACCGAAGGAGAGCTCGTGTTCACCTCGTTGACGAAAGAGGCATTCCCTGTCATTAGGTATCGCACACGCGACCTCACACGCTTACTGCCAGGGACGGCTCGACCGAACATGAGAAGGATAGCCAAGATTGTCGGCCGAAACGATGACATGATCATCCTCCGCGGGGTAAATCTCTTTCCGACGCAGATTGAGGAGATTGTGCTTGGTATGGCTAATTTGTCACCTCACTTCATTCTCGAGTTGAGCCGCGCGGGCCGTATGGACTCGCTCACCGTGAAGATTGAACGACGTGCAGAAGCTTCGACTGGGGCTGTCGAGGAGAGTGCGAAATTGCTCATTCGTCGCATTAAGGAAACAATCGGAACGAGCGTTGAAGTATCCGTCGTCGAACCTGGAACATTGCCGCGATCCGAGGGCAAACTGAAGAGGCTCTATGATCTCCGTTGACCGGTTACCTTGCCCACACAGATTGGCTGATTAAAAGTGACTGGGGTAAGCAGTAACCCAAAGAGTCTGTTGCTAATCGCAATTACGTCCGCCGAGAAAGAAAGCAATCGAGAAACGGTGAAGTCATGACAGAGGCATTTGTTGTCGATGGCGTCCGGACACCGATTGGTCGATATGGAGGAGCGTTATCGAGCGTCCGTCCCGATGACCTAGCGGCCATTGCGATCGCCGAGCTAGTATCCCGGAGCGGTATAGACCCTTCAATGGTTGACGATGTGATTTTCGGCGACGCTAACCAGGCGGGCGAAGATAATCGAAATGTCGCTCGAATGGCGGTGCTTCTTGCTGGGCTGCCCGACTCGATTCCCGGTATAACAGTCAATCGACTGTGTGCCTCCGGTCTCTCTGCTGTGCATCTGGCTACCAGCATGGTAAAAGCTGGCGAAGCCGATGTTGTTATAGCAGGTGGAGTTGAATCGATGACGCGAGCACCTTGGATCCTCGCCAAGCCGGAGCGGCCCTTCAGCAAGCCAGGAGAGATTGTTGATTCATCACTCGGCTGGCGATTCATTAATCCTCGGCTTTCGGCCAGAGATATGGCGACGTTCTCGATGACGGAGACTGGCGAATTTGTCGGGCAACGCGAAGGGGTGAGTAGATCTCAGGCGGATGCCTTCGCCCTTCGGTCGCACGAGCGTGCTTTAGCTGCAATTGCGGCAGGGCGCTTCAATCGAGAAATTGTTGCCGTTGACACGCCAGCAGGATTGCGTGTCACAAAGGATGAAGGGCCCCGTGCGGATACCTCACTCGAACTGCTTGCAGGACTTAAGCCGGTTGTGCGCGGAGGAAGTATCGTCACCGCTGGTAACTCGTCCAGCCTGAATGATGGCGCTTCTGCAGTTCTAATAGCCAGCGGAGAGGCAATCGAAAGGTACGGTCTGACCCCACGTGCCCGTGTTGTTGGAGGGGCATCCGCAGGGCTCGCCCCCGAGATCATGGGTCTAGGACCTGTCCCCGCGACGCAAAAACTCTTGTCACGCACGGGCATTCGAAGAGATCAGATTGGAGCTGTTGAGCTAAACGAGGCGTTCGCGACTCAAGCGCTTGCGTGCATCCGTCTGATTGGTCTCGACGATGAGATTGTGAATGCAGACGGTGGCGCGATTGCACTGGGACACCCGCTTGGAGCGTCCGGGGCGCGGATTCTCGTGACCCTCCTAGGTCGCATGGAACGCGAGAGAGTTCAGTTCGGGCTCGCAACCATGTGCGTGGGCGTTGGACAGGGGACCGCACTTCTCGTGGAGTCGGTTTGATAATGTCCACTCTCGAGATTGACGATAGTAGGAATGATCGGATACATGTTCGGCTCAATCGACCCGAGGTAAAGAATGCTATTGACCGAGTGATGGTCGGGGAGCTGCATGATGTGTGTGCGTTGCTAGAAGCACAGCCACGAATCCTCATAGTGAGCGGAGCGGACGGGGTTTTTGCTTCGGGAGCCGACATCGCTGAACTTCGTGAACGCAGGGCCAAGGATGCACTCGAGGGAATCAACTCGAGACTATTTCAACGCATCGCGTTGCTACCTGCTCCTGTAATCGCTTCTATCGACGGCTGGGCTCTAGGCGGTGGCGCTGAGTTGGCATATGCCGCTGACTTTCGCATCGCATCGCATCGCTCGCACTTTGGCAACCCCGAAGCTTCACTGGGCATAATCGCAGCGGCCGGTGGAACCTGGAGGCTTGCCGAGCTCGTCGGCGAACCGCTTGCAAAAGAAGTTCTTATGTCTGGCCGCATTTTGTCGGCGAGCGAGGCGCTCACGGCAAGGCTAATAACCGAGGTGCATGAGCCAGACGAACTCGATGCCGCGGCCGACGCTCTGGCTGATCGTATAGCAAAGCTCGATCCACTCGCAGTGAGAGAGACCAAACGATTGATGTCTGCAGATCGGGCGCAGCATCCTCAGATTGATGAACAGGCGCAGGCCGTGTTGTTCGAATCGCCAGAGAAGTATCGCAGGATGACCGATTTTCTTGAGAGGCGACGGTCATGAACGGCTTACCATCCCACGTCGGCTTGATCGGTGGCGGCCGCATGGGAGTGGGCATCGCACACGCTTTCCTTCTTGCGGGTTCATCAGTAACCCTGCTCGAAAGGAATGCCGAGGCGGCCACTCAAGCATTAGAGGCGCTTTCGTCAGCAGTCGATGTGAGCATCAAACGAGGTACTTCAATAGAATCGCGAGCCGATATTCTCGCCCGTTTCATCTCAACTCTCGAGGCTGGTGGCCTGGCTGAGAGTGAACTTGTAGTGGAGGCAGTGCCGGAAGATTTCGCGCTCAAGGTAGAAATGCTTGCGAAAATCGAAGAGGTGGTGAGTGGTGAGGCCTGGCTTGCGTCGAATACATCTTCGCTGTCAATCTCCTCAATTGCTAAGGAACTTTCGCGTCCGGAACGATTCTTCGGATTGCACTTCTTTAATCCAGTGCCCAGTTCGACTCTTGTTGAGATAGTGCGCGGAGAGCAATCCGCACCTGCCCTAATCGACCATGCCAAGGAGTGGGTTGTGGCGATTGGCAAGACCCCGGTCGTAGTCAACGATTCGCCCGGTTTTGCGAGTTCGCGACTTGGAGTCGTGATCGCGCTTGAAGCGATTCGCATGTTGCAAGAGGGCGTTGCGTCTGCTGAAGATATCGATGCTGCCATGGTGCTGGGCTACAAGTTCCCCGTAGGTCCACTGCGCCTTACCGACATGGTTGGTCTTGACGTAAGGCTCGGAATTGCAAACTACTTGCACAGTGAACTTGGTGAGCGCTTCAATCCGCCCATTCTCCTGCGAAAGATGGTTGAGGAAGGAAAGCTCGGGCGCAAGAGCGGAGAGGGGTTCTATAGATGGGAAGATTAACGCTTTTCAATAATGAGGTTCGTAATGCGGACCGTACACAAGCGGGCTCCCGCCTCGTCTGTGATTACGACCTCATGACTAGTGACGGTCTTGCCCAGTTGAATCGCAGTGGCAACACCCGTAACGATTCCGTCGCGCACGCCACGATGGTGGGTGCCGCTGATATCCAAGCCCACCGCCATTTTTCCGAGCGAACTCGCGTGAATGACAGCGGCCCACGAGCCAAGTGCTTCGCCGAGAACCATCGAGGCACCACCATGCAACAGACCAAACGACTGCGTGTTTCCGTGCACGGGCATCGTCGCTACGACGCGCTCGGCAGACTCTTCGAGAATCGCGATACCGAGTTTGCTGTCGAGAGCTCCGAGCTCGATCGTCCATGGCGGTTTCGTCATGACGATATTCTACTGACCGTCCAAGCCAAAGGAAGAACATCATGACCAAGACCGCAGTTGACATTCAAGTACTTCCGAGTTTTGTTCAGGGTCAATGGTGGCAGGCCGAAACAGGAACGCCAATCAGGGACGCTTCGACAGGCGAAGTGCTTGCACTAGTGGGCAGCGATGGTCTCGACCTCGCGGGCGCAATCGACTACGCCCGCTCAGTGGGTCAACGCTCTCTCGGTAAGTTAACCTTTCACCAGCGCGCGCTGATCCTCAAAGCTTTGGGAGCGGCGCTAACGGAGGCAAAGGACCATTTATACGCGGTGAGTGATAGCACTGGAGCGACTAGGCGAGACTCTCTTGTGGACGTCGATGGTGGTATCGGTGTGTTATTCACGTATTCATCCAAGGGCCGAAGGGAACTACCTAACACGTGCACTCGCATTGTCGATGGCGGGCACGAAAACCTGTCAAAAGACGGCTCTTTCGGTGGGCAACATGTTTACGAGAGAATACCTGGGGTCTCATTTCAGATCAACGCCTTCAATTTCCCGGTGTGGGGCATGCTTGAGAAATTTGCACCTGCTTTTCTCGCAGGTGTTCCCTCTATCGTTAAGCCCGCTTCGCCGACGGCAACCCTCACTGAGGCGGCAGTCCGGGTCATGGTCGACTCGGGCCTTTTGCCCGAAGGAGCACTTCAGCTGGTTTGCGGTGCGGCCCGCCAAGCTCTTGACTTTCTCGATCTTCGCGATCATGTTTCATTCACCGGGTCGGCCGACACAGCGGCCGGACTTGCGGTTCACCCAGGAGTTATTCGCAAAGGAGTAGGTTTCACTGCGGAGGCGGACTCTCTTAATGCAGCAATCCTCGGGCCGGACGTAACCAAGAGTGAACCAGAATTCGACGCGTTCGTTGCGTCCGTTGTCGCGGAAATGACCACAAAGGCGGGACAGAAGTGCACGAGTATTCGCCGTATCATTGTCGCGGAAAACGTCGCAGATGATCTAGTGAACGCAATAGCCGAGAGAATCAACGCACGCACTGTGCTCGGCGATCCGCGTGCAGAGGGCACAACAATGGGTCCACTCGCAAGCATTGAACAGAGAGACGATGTATTGCGAAGTGTCGAGGCACTGATTGCCGGTGGAGGGCGCGTCGTCTTCGGAGGTGCGGGCACTCCCGAAGTGATACGCGCCAGTGGCGACGTGAGCCAGGACACTGACGGCGCGTTCATCGCCCCTATCCTGCTTCGATTCGACGACTCGGATGCGGACGCAGTGCATGAGATAGAGGCTTTTGGTCCAGTTGCTTCGATTGTCACCTACACATCTTCCGATGACGCTGCAAGGCTGGCCAATCGTGGAGGTGGTTCACTCGTTGCCACTGTGTGTAGTTATGACCGTGCGTTCGTAGCAAGGACAATTGAGCTCATAGCACCTTTTCACGGTCGCATTCTTGTTCTTGATCGCGATGTTGCACGCAGCTCTACCGGGCACGGATCTCCAGTTCCTCACCTCGTTCATGGAGGTCCTGGTCGTGCCGGTGGTGGCGAAGAATTGGGAGGCATCCGAGCGGTCAAACACTTTATGCGTCGAGTAGCGCTGCAAGGGTCTCCGGACACCCTAAGCATGCTGACAGAACAGTGGCGAGGCGGGGCGGCGGTGGTCGAGGGCGAGCATCCCTTCCGCAAGTCAATTTCCCGGCTTCGCACGGGCGACCGCATTGTGTCTGCGGCGCGAGAGGTAACCCTCGCTGACATAGAACATTTCGCCGAGTTCACCGGGGACACCTTTTACGCGCACACCGACGATGACGCCGCAGCGGCGAACCCGTTCTTCCCTGGAAGGGTCGCTCACGGGTACCTTCTCCTGGCATGGGCGGCTGGATTGTTCGTTGACCCGGCTCCGGGACCGGTCCTCGCGAACTACGGACTCGAAAACCTCAGGTTTATTACGCCAGTGTCACCGGGTGACCAAGTCAGGGTGACGCTTACCGCAAAACAAATCACTCCGCGCGAGAACGAGGAGTACGGCGAGGTGAGGTGGGATGCTGTTCTTATCAACCAGAGGGATGAAACTGTCGCCACTTATGACGTGCTCACAATCGTGGCGAAACACGATTAGTTAGCAGCCCGGGCAAGCCCTTCGAATGCCACGCTAATGACGTCGTCGGCGAGACGGTCAGGTGTGACGGGACCGTCGGGGCGGTACCATTCCACAATCGAGTTGACCATTCCAAAAAGGAGCCTGGTGGTGGTTCGTGCATCAATGTCTGCTCGCATAGTGCCGTCATCACGGGCTTCTTCCACGAGCTTGGCAACCGCATTATTGAACTCCCGTCGCCGAGCAAGAGCCTGACGTTCGACCTCAGTGTTGCCGCGCAGCCGAAGAAGAAGAGTGACATAGGGAAGGTCCTTTACGAGGACTTGAACAGCGCAACGTATGACAAATCGCAGCCGATGTTCGGCGGTACCATTTTTGGCATCATCTCTAGTCAGCACGTTTTCGAGTTCGCTCAGGGCTCGGTCGAGCGCGAGACGTAGCAAATCTTCTTTTCCTGCTACGTGATAATAGAGCGCGGATTTAGTGGTACCGAGTCGTCGTGCCAACATCTCCATCGAGGTGGCCTCATATCCGCGGTCGTTGAAAGCCGCGACCGCAATGTCCAGTACCGTGGCAAGATCGTATGCCTCTCGACCGGCGCGCCCATTGCCGGCGCTTCGCCCAGGTGACTTGGGTCCCATATTGCCTCCGAAATTGTCCGAATTCTCAACCTACTTCAATCCTTGCTAAGGCCTACCAAAGCTGTTATAGTCTACTGAACGGTCAGTAAGTAAATCGAAGGAGATTAAATGTCTAACATCCGGGAGTCGATCAAAAACGAGGGCTCAGTCGACGAGGCTGGGGCGGCTCGTTTCGCCGAACTACTTGCTAATGAGCAGCGTGTCGAGCCAACAGACTGGATGCCCGAAGGGTACCGCAAGACCCTTATCCGCCAGATTTCTCAGCATGCTCATTCCGAGATTATTGGCATGCAACCTGAGGGAAACTGGATCACTAGGGCCCCCAGTTTAAAACGAAAGGCCATTCTGATGGCTAAGGTCCAGGACGAAGCCGGACACGGCTTATACCTCTATTCCGCGGCACAGACCCTCGGGGTTGATCGCGAGACGATGTTTGAGCAACTCATTACGGGAGCCGCAAAGTATTCTTCCATCTTCAATTACCCCACTCCGACCTGGGCTGATATGGGTTCAATCGGCTGGCTTGTCGACGGTGCTGCGATTTGCAATCAAGTTCCCCTGTGTCGCGCATCGTACGGCCCATATGGGCGAGCAATGGTACGCATTTGCAAAGAAGAGTCGTTCCATCAACGTCAAGGATTCGAGATTTTGTTGCAGCTCATGCGGGGCACCGATGCACAGAGGGCAATGGCGCAGGAGTCAGTCAACCGTTGGTATGCACCCGCGCTAATGATGTTCGGTCCACCGGATGATGATTCGCCCAATTCTCGACAGAGTATGGCGTGGAACATTAAGCGCTTTAGTAACGACGAACTTCGTCAGCGTTTTGTCGATATGCTCGTACCCCAGGCAGAGATTCTAGGCGTCACTCTGCCGGATCCGCACATCAAGTGGAACGAAGATCGTGGGCATTTTGACTTCGGCGAGATCGACTGGTCGGAGTTCCACGATGTGTTGGCGGGCCATGGCCCAGCTAACACGATCCGAGTGGCCCGACGACGCCAGGCTCACGAGGACGGCGCATGGGTTCGAGAGGCCGCTCGCGAATATGCAGATTCCCGCAACGCTGAGAAAGTTGCCTCATGACCAGTCCAGGTGACTCCGGCGGCCGCGAAACTTGGCCGATGTGGGAGGTTTTCATCCGATCTAGTCGGGGTCTTTCTCACGTGCATGCTGGATCCCTTCATGCGTCTGACGAAACCATGGCTGTGCGAAATGCACGAGACCTCTATACCCGGCGGGCCGAGGGCCTCTCGATTTGGGTTGTGCGTGCATCCGACATCACGGCGTCGGACCCAGATGCGCGCGGTGCGTTCTTCGAATCGCCGCAGGGTAAGGAATACCGACACGCGACCTACTACACAGAGTCTGATTCGGTACCTCACCTATGAACCACGTCAGTAACCGTTCAATTTCCGAGGCGGTCACCGCCGAAACAATTGCCACCGAAGGAAAAGTCGCACCCGAAGCTGTCGCGCGGTATGCAATCGGGCTTGGGGACGACGCGCTCATTCTCGCGCAGCGACTCAGTGAGTGGATTGCACATGCTCCCGAACTGGAAGAAGATGTTGCCATGGGTAACATCGCGCTTGACCAATTAGGGCATGCTCGTAGTTTTCTCACCTATGCGTCGTCAGCCTGGGGGAAAACTGAGGATGATCTTGCTTACTTTCGCGATGAATCTGAATTCCTAAATCACCAACTGTTCGAGCAGCCTAATGGGGACTTCGCCCAGACAATCGCTCGTCAACTCGTGGCATCTGTTTATTTTCAGGCGCTTTACAACTCGCTCTCGCAGTCGATGGATCCGACTCTAGCGGCCATCGCTGCCAAGGCCGTCAAGGAGGTTCACTACCATGTCGATCACAGCACGCAATGGTTGTTGCGACTGGGGCTCGGCACAGACGTTTCCCGTGAACGCATGCAGCGAGGTCTCGAGTCTGTTTGGCCGTTTGTTGCTGAGCTCTTTGCTCACGACCCGCTGACAGACAATTTAGATAAAATTGCTGTAAATCCGTCTACGCTCCGAAGTGGCTTCGACAAGGCCACGCATCAAGCAATCGCGGATGCAGGGCTGACAGTACCAACCACTCCAGCGGTGCGCGGCGGCGGGCGATCAGGCATCCACACCGAGTCTCTCGGCCCACTGCTCGCCGAGATGCAGGTGCTCGCACGAGCCCATCCCGAGGCGACGTGGTGATAAGCGTAGAGAAGATCGCCCGCCCGCGGCCTGCTGGAGGTGATGAGCTGAAAATTTGGAATCTTGCGGCGACTGTGGTTGACCCAGAGGTGCCCGTGGTTACAATCGAAGATTTGGGTGTTCTGCGAAAGGTTCTACTCACCGAAACCGGAGGTGTAGTTGTTGAACTCACGCCGACATATTCTGGTTGCCCCGCGATTGATGCGATGCGAGACGATGTGGTGTCAGTTATTGCTGAGGCGGGATATTCTGACGTGCGTGTCGACGTTATTCTCGCACCGGCATGGACCACAGACTGGATCAGCCAGTCCGGTCGCGACAAGCTCGAAGCATATGGGATTGCTCCACCTGCTCCCCGGCGCGAAGACGGCAAGGTGAACCTGGGACTCGGCATCCAATGCCCTCGATGCGGATCACTTCATACCCGACAATCATCGCGCTTTGGTTCAACCGCATGTAAGGCGCTCTACGTATGCCAAAGTTGCCATGAGCCTTTCGACTACTTCAAGGAACACTGATGTCTCCCTCGAAAACCAAGCGTCGCGGACGATTTAACGACCTCGCTGTCTCCCGAGTGAGGAAGCTCACCGAAGATGCAATTGAGGTGAGCTTTACAGTCCCTAACGAGCTCCTCGATGACTACAACTATTCTCCCGGTCAGTACATCGCGTTGCGCGCGACGATAGGTGGAGAGGACATCAGGCGCAGTTACTCTATTTGTCAGGCCCCTGTGGTTGGCGAACTTAAAGTTGGCATTAAGCGCGAACTCGGTGGTCGATTTTCTAGCTGGGCGATTGAGAACTTGAAATCAGGAATGCGTTTAGCCGTAATGATGCCCGAGGGAACATTCGTTTCCCAACGTCTGGAGCCCGGTGCTCATTTCGTAGCAATCGCAGCGGGCTCTGGAATCACTCCAGTGATCTCACTCATTCAGAGTGCCCTTGCAACCGACCCACTTAGTCGCTTCTCGCTCATTTATTCCAACCGCACCGCGATGGACGCGATGTTTATTGACGAACTTGCTGATTTGAAAGATCGGTACCCCGCAAGGCTTGCGCTCTATCATGTCCTGACCCGAGAAATGCGTGGCTCTGAGCTGCTGTCGGGTCGCCTGGACGGCCCAAAAGTTAACAACATTTTGGAAAAACTCATCTCCCCAACCGACGTGAATGAGTGGTTCATCTGCGGACCCTTCGATCTCGTGCAGTTGGTTCGAGACACGCTCGCGCAACATGGTGTCAAACAGAGTGACATTCGATATGAACTGTTTACAACCGGTCGTCCCGAGGACCTTGGTGGCCAGTCTGGTAGGTCGGTAGTTGTCGAGGCCGGTCAAGATGTCCACACAATCTCCTTTCGCCTGGACGGAACTTCTGCAACAGTGACGACACCTGCTCACAGCAATGAGAGCATCCTAAACGCAGCGCTCAGGGTGCGGAGTGACGTTCCTTTTGCGTGCGCGGGTGGGGTATGCGGAACCTGCCGAGCAACCTTGGTCTCGGGCACCGTGAACATGGCAGAGAACTTTGCTCTGGAACCCGATGAACTTGAGCGCGGCTACGTGCTCACCTGTCAGTCCATACCGACGAGCGAGTTCGTCGAGATCAACTACGACTCCTAGGAGAAACAGTGTCAATTGACCTCACTATTACCGATCTTGTTGCCGAAATCGTGCTCAACGCACCAGAGCGACTAAATGCAATCACCGAGTCAGACCTTATTGATCTAGGGTTGGCGCTAAGCGAAGCACAAGAAGCTCGCGTTGGCGCTGTGCTGTTCCGTGGCGAGGGGCGTTCGTTCTGTGCAGGTCGCGACATTAGTAACCTGTCACCAGCAACGGACGATGCAACAATGTATCTCGCGAATCGCGTGGCCCCGCTTCTTCGGCAGATTGCTAATTTTCCGGCTCCCACATTCGCTGCAGCGACGGGTGCTTGTCTGGGAGTTGGTCTAGGTCTGCTCATAGCATGTGATGTTGTTTATGTTGCCGATACCGCGAGAATTGGGTCTCCATTTGCCAACCTTGGTGCAACACTGGACTCGGGTGGACACTCATTGTTCTTCGAGCGCCTCGGAGCGCACCGCACTCTTGACTTGATTTACACAGCTGAAATGATGAGTGGCACGGAAGCTGTTGCAGCCGGCTTGTTCAGCAGGGTGGTGCCTGAGGCAGAGTTGCTCTCCTTCACTCGAGAGCGCGTGGTTCGTGTGTCAACAGGTGCAATCGAAGCGTTCCGCGCCAGTAAAGCTCTCGTTCAAGAACTACGAGACGAACGCATTGGTCTGTGGGCGTCTATGGAACACGAGAGTGTCGCGCAGGGTTTGCTGTGTAAGTCGGATAACTACCATGAAGGATTTGCGGCGTTCCAGCAAAAGCGCAAGCCAGTTTTCACTAGAGCAGACTCATGAACGTCAATGAAATATTCGAGCTGGACGTGGCATCGGCGTCCCTAGGGATGAAACTTGTTGAGTTCGGAAATGGACATGCGGTCGTTACAATGATGGTGCGTGGGGACATGCTCAATGGGTTTGGAGTAATGCACGGCGGGCTAGTGTTCTCTTTAGCAGACACCGCATTCGCGATGGCGTGCAACGACGGGAAAGCGGTGACCGTTACTTCGGGCGCTGACATCACTTTTCTTCGATCCGTGGGTGCCGGTCAGAATTTGATCGCAGTTGCCACCGAGAGGTCTCGATCCGGCCGTAACGGGATTTATGACGTGACGGTGCGTGACGAGACGGATACGACGATAGCCGAGTTCCGCGGCCGCAGTCGAACTACCGACCGTCCTTCGTTGCCGGTTATTTGAGAGACGTGGCACCTTAGAATTCACACATGCCTTCAAACCCCAACCAGCTAATCGAGCTAAAGATAGCTGGCCGCTACCGGATGATTCCGGTGTGGGCGACCAAGCTCTCTTTTGAGGTTAGACCGGGGCTCAAGTTTGATGCCAGAGCCTGGAAGTTGTGGAAGCCATCGTTATTGTTACTCAACGAGATATCCAAGGCTGAAAAGATAAAGGTTTCTTGGGTAAGGATTCACTCTCACTTTGGTCTCAAGGGTGACATCCCCCACGCCATGGGCTGGTGGGATCACGAGCAAAAGGCTATGTTTCTTTGTCACTTTGACAAAGAAACCTTGCTTCATGAGCTTGGCCACGCACTTACCTCTGGCTATCACGGAGACCCTTGGGCTAAGGCAACAGCGAGACTGTATAAAAAGTATCTAAAGGGTAAAGTGCTCAAAGATGCGATGATCCAGCTAGCTCACTACCTATCTGGAAGACGGGTATACAAAGCCCTGTATGGAGAAAGAGCCCCAAAGGCTCCTGAGTTACAGAGCCTTTGGAAAGGTTTGAAGCCTAATTAAACCCCAGGCCTCTGATCCTTTAGACCCTTATCCATCTTGGCTCTAGCGGCTGTTACCTGTGATCTTTCAGAAACCTCAGGAACACCAACTTGCCAGAAGGCTCCGCCTTCTGTGAAGTCTTGGGCTCTAACCTTGGTGACAATCACTGCTGTTCTATCTGCAGCTCTTGCCTTGACTAGTGCTTCAGAGAATTCTCCAAGGGTTGTTACCTCGAAGGTAACTGCTCCCATGGATTCTGCGTGAGCTTTGAAGTTCACTCGGATATCAGATCCTGTTCCAACAGAGTCTTTGAGCATGTTGTTATAGGAGGCGCCACCTTGGCTAACTTGTAATCTTTCGATAACTGCGTAGCCTTCGTTGTCGCAGACCACGAGGATCATTTTGTGTCCAGACAACAAAGACGCGTAGATATCTGAGTTCATCATCAAATATGAACCGTCTCCAACCATCGAATAGACCTCATGGTTTGGCCTTGCCATAGCTGCTCCCCAGGCGCCAGAGATCTCGTAGCCCATGCAAGAAAAGCCATACTCGCAGTCAAAGGTGGCAACTCCCTTGCTCATCCAGTTGATGTTTAGCTCTCCTGGCAATCCGCCAGCTGCAGTCAAGATGTAATCCTCGTTTGTTGCTGACTCGTGAACTAGCCCAACAAGTTGGGCGTAGCTAGGTGGCCAAACTCCATCGTCGGCAGTTCTACCATCGACAAAGGCCTGCAGGTCTCCCCTTAGTTCGCGAGATTTCTTAGTCCAAGATTCCTCTGCGCTCCAGCCAGCTAGTTCTGCCGTTAGATCTTTCAGGCTTTCTCTGGCATCGCCAACGAGCGGCAGCGACTGGTGCTTTATTGCATCAAAGCGTGCCGCGTTGATGCCAACGAACTTGGTTTCAGGATCAAATAGTGTCCAGGAGCCAGTAGTAAAGTCTTCCAGTCTGGTTCCAACCGCTAGAACTACATCTGCACCGCTTACTACCTTGTTAGCAGCTTCGGCACCGGTAACGCCAAGGGGTCCTGAATACAAAGGATGGCTAGCAACAAGAGAGGACTTACCAGCAACTGTCTCTACTACCGGAATGCCAAACTTCTGCGCAAAGTCAGCCAGTTCTTTTTCTGCTCTGGAGTAGTGAACTCCACCACCAGCGATAATTACTGGTTTCTTGGCCGAGCGAATGAGCTTGGCAGCTTCTGCAAGCTGACCTAGATCTGGTCTTGGTCTTGCGATCTCGTGAATTTTGGTTTCAAAGAATGCAACCGGGTAGTCATACGCCTCTGCGGTTACGTCCTGAGGCAATCCAATAAATACCGGTCCACAGTCCGCCGGGTCCAACATAGTTGAGATGGCTTGTGGCAGAGAGGAAAGAATCTGTGCTGGGTGAGTGATTCTGTCCCAAAATCTAGTCACTGGTTTGAATGAGTCATTTACAGTAACGCTTGGCATTCCAAAGTGCTCAACCTGCTGCAGTACAGGATCTGGCAACCGGGATGCAAAGGTGTCTCCAGAGATAAACAAGACAGGAAGTCGGTTGGCCATCGCGACCCCTGCAGCTGTCACCATGTTGGTGGCTCCTGGTCCAACAGAAGAGGTAGCAACAAGAATCTGCTGGCGGCGGCTTGCTTTAGCAAAAGCCGCTGCTGCAAGGCCCATGCCTTGCTCGTTTTGGCCTCGGTAGGTTGGCAGTTCATCGCGATGCATCTCTAGAGCGTGGCCCAGGCTGGTCACGTTACCGTGACCGAAGATTCCCATGACTCCTGGAAACAGTGGCACGTTCTTGCCATCGACCATGATGCGCTGAGCAATTAGGTATCTAACGATTGCTTCAGCGGTAGTTATTCTTACTGTCTTGATTGCCAATTAGCTTGCCTTTCCTAGATCTTTGACGCTCTCCCAGGTTCTGGAGGTCCAGGAATCAATCAGGGCCTGCTGAACACTAACTACGTCAACTGCCTCTTTGAAGCTTGGGCTAAAAGGCTTACCTGTTGCCATTGATTCCAAGAAGGAATAGTCCTCGATGGCAACAAAGTCCTCCAGGCCAATGGAATTGGCCTGTCCTGGAACGAAGTTAGCGTGGAATGGGAACCGATCTCCTCCGTATATAGTGGTGTATCCAGAACTTAGGTCATCAGTTAGCTTGTAGTACTGCATCTCGTTTAGCTTCTCTAGGTTCCAGCTAAGAGCTCCCTTGGTTCCATAAACCTCAAATGCGTTCTGGCTTTCTGGACCAACAACAGTTCGGCTTACTTCGAAGGTTCCAGTTGCTCCGTTTTTGAATCTGCAAAGCATCGAAGCGAAGTCTTCGTTTTCGACATCTCCCTTAGGATCTTCCGGCTTACCTCGGCCATAGTGACCTGCGGCTCCGGTTGCTATTGGGCGCTTTTTGATTGTGGTGTTTTCCATACCGATAACTTCTTCGATGTCGCCAATTAGGAACTGCGCCATCGAAACCGAGTGGCTAAGGATGTCGCTCGTGACACCGTAGCCTGCCTGGTCCATGAGGAAGCGCCAGGTTAGAAGGCCCATCTCGTCGCTTCCATACATCGAGAAGAAACGGCCGCGGTAGTGAGTGATCTCACCTAGCGCACCCGAAGCAATTAGATTCTTCGCGTGCAATACCAGTGGCGCCCAGAGGTAGTTATAACCAACACCGGTAGCAACCCCAGCTTTCTTGGCGGCCTGGAAGGCAGCTACTGTTTGCTCTGGCTTTCCTCCAATTGGCTTTTCGCTAAAGACGGCTTTGCCGGCAGCGGTAGCTGCCTCAATCATTGGTACGTGCAGCATGTTCGGAGCTGTTACCCAAACAGCGTCAACGTCTGGAGAGTTGATGGCATCTTGCCAGTTCTCCACTGAGCGCTCGAAGCCAAAGTCCTTTACTGCTCGGTCACGTCTTGAGGCCTCAGTATCTGCACAAACCACAAGCTTGGGATCGAATGATCGCTTTGGGAAAAGGGAAGGGATGCGGAGCATGGATCTGGAGTGTGCCTCGCCCATCCAGCCAAGGCCTAGGACGGCAATTCCAATACGTTGGTTCATGATTTATCTCTTTCTTGGGGTGGCGGAGGTCCAAGGAAGTCTTGGATCTTGGGTTTGGGTTTTCCAGTTCTCGCGAATCCAGTGCTTATCTGGGTCATCGCAAAAAGCCATGGTGCGTTCCTTTGCTGGGCCGGCAAGAACATTCAAGAAATACATGGGGTATTCCGGGGTGGCGCTAGTTGGCCCGTGGTACCCCTCGGGAACAACGTATAGGTCGCCGTCTTTGATGGTTAGAGTTTCGTCAACAGAACCGGAAACCGTATACATGTGAAATAGGCCAACACCCTCTTGGTCTCCGTGAGGCAATTCGTTTTTGCCGATGCGGAAATAATAGATTTCTTCGTTGTTGGCCACGCAGCCATCGATTCCATCGTGGCGGTGCGGTGGCCAAGAAGACACATTGCCTCCTGGGGTAATTACTTCACAGACGCTGATCTTGTGAGCTGCGTGGAAAGAATCTGGAGTTGCGTAATTGGTGACCTGCCTAGAGGCAGAACCCGCTCCTCTAACTTCCACAACAACATCACTGGCTTTGGTGTAAACAACGGGGAAGATTTCGGTAGCTCGTGCGGTGCAGATGGCAACCTCGCCACTGGCACCACTAAGAGTGATTTTTGAGCCAACCGGTGCGTAGATCCAGTCGGAAACTTGAGCGAACACTCCCTCGCGACCAGCAAGAGTGAACTCTTCACCGTTTACGGTGACGGTGACATCCCTTGCAGAAAGCGAAAGGATTACTGCCTCTTCACCCAATAGCTCCGTACTATAAGTTTTTCCGGGAGCTAGCGTTGCGACCTGCAACCCGCTGTACTGCCAGCCAGCTTGCTCTGGAGAAATTACAACGTCTGCGGTTGCGGTAGCAAGGCTACCGTTCGGGTAGTACCAGCTCATTAGTTTCCTCCGGCGGGGGTTGGTCTAACCACTTTGCCAGCGCGTCTAACTGCACTCTCGGAATCTCCGTTTACTGGATACAGCAAGGATCTTCCGGCAACCAAACCTCGAACATTTGGCACTTTCATTCCAAGCGTCCAGCGGTTGAAAAGCTGGTCTGGATTGCCTTCTGGTTCTCCGCCAAGCATCAAAACAGGCAACGAGGTAGCTCCCGCTACCTCTGACATCCGGTTGGTAGCTGGAACCTTTAGCCAAGAGTAAGCGGAGCTAGATCCAAGGCCAGAGGCGATGGATACAACTTTGATTAGAGCCTCGTCCGAGTCGTCCAAAATAGCCATGCCTTCAGCGGACTTCTTATAGGGCAGCGG
>Ga0208227_1000051_pt1 | contig 27961 bp, 22 predicted proteins | sample LakMenEpi13Jun11_FD_150692 | JGI IMG/M metagenome (GOLD analysis project Ga0208227, IMG submission 150692) | Freshwater microbial communities from Lake Mendota, WI - 13JUN2011 deep hole epilimnion (SPAdes) | ecosystem: Environmental > Aquatic > Freshwater > Lake > Epilimnion/Euphotic zone ...
ATCCGCGTGTAGTGAGTAATCAACAAAACCCCGATGTCATTTGAGTCCTTGATCCTGTTTACACCTTCTGCAACAACGCGTAGGGCGTCGACGTCTAAACCTGAATCGGTCTCATCCAGAACAGCGAACTTTGGCTTTAGAAGTTCCATCTGAAGAATTTCATGACGCTTCTTTTCTCCACCGGAGAAACCCTCGTTCACGTTTCGCTCAGTGAAAGCTGAATCCATCTTCAAATTCTCCATAGCAACTCGGACATCTTGAATCCAGCTACGAAGCGCTGGTGCTTTACCATCAACGGCTGTCTTGGCGGTTCTTAGGAAGTTTGAAACGCTAACACCAGGAATCTCAACTGGGTACTGCATCGCAAGAAACAGTCCAACCCTTGCGCGCTCATCAACTGACATGTCTAGAACATTCTCGCCGTCAAGCAAAATCTCACCCTTGGTGACTTTATACTTTGGGTGTCCGGCGATGGAGTAAGCCAAAGTTGACTTACCGGATCCATTCGGCCCCATCACAGCGTGGGTCTCACCGCTATTGATGACAAGGTCCACTCCCCTGAGAATCTCTTTTGTTCCCTGGTCAGTATCAACTGATACATGCAGGTTCTTTATCTCTAGCTTTGCCATTTTCTACTCACTGTCCTTGTCGATTTCAATAAATACTTCGCCGTTTTCAACGATTACCTCGTAAGTAGCAACTGGCTCATATGCCGGAAGAGAAAGCGGGACTCCCGTGTCCAACGAGAACTTCGCTCCATGAGCCCAACACTCAATAGTGTCGTTATCTACAAAGCCTTCGCTAAGAGAAATCTCTCCGTGTGAGCATTTATCGCCAAGAGCCTTGAACCGACCGTCTTTGGTGTGGACGAGAGCGATTGCTTCATCCCCGATTTTCACGCGAAGTGCTTTCCCTGGCTTGATGTCCTCTACGTTGCAGATCCTAATTGCCATTACTTCACGCTACCTTCGAGCTCATCTTCTATAGCCTGCGCAAGCCTGTCTTCTAATGCCGAGATACCAATTTGCTGCACAATCTCCATTAGGAAACCGCGAACTACCAGGCGTCTTGCTTCAAGTTCGTCGATGCCACGCGCTTGTAGATAGAACAGTTGCTCGTCGTCGAATCTTCCGCTTGCGCTTGCGTGCCCCGCACCTTGGATCTGACCGGTTTCAATCTCGAGGTTTGGAACCGAGTCTGCTCTGGCGCCATCAGTCAACAGTAAGTTTCGGTTGAGCTCATATGTGTCTGTGCCCTCTGCGGCTGCGCGAATGAGAACATCGCCGACCCAAACTGTGTGAGCTTTTTGTCCCTGAAGGGCACCTTTGTATGTGACCCTGGACTTGCAGTTTGGCTGAGAGTGGTCCACGAAGATTCTGTTTTCCAGGTACTGTCCAGCGTCTGCAAAGTAGAGACCAAACAGGGCTACATCTCCCCCCGGCGCATCAAAGTACGCCGACGGAGTAACGCGAACGACAGACCCACCAAGAGAAACAACTACGTGCTTGAACTTAGAGTTTCTTCCAAGCTTGGCAAACTGAGCTGAGGAGTGAATCGAGCTCGCGTCCCACTCTTGAATGCTTACCAAGGTCAGGCTTGCTTCATCATCAACGATGATTTCAATGTTCTCTGACAAAACTGCATCCCCGCGGTGCTCCAAAACCACTGTTGCCAGTGAGCCTTTGGCGGCGTGAACAATAACATGCAGTGCGGATGGGTCTGAAACCAGCGACTTTATTTCAATTGAAGAGGGCTCAGGAGACGTGTTGGCTGGAACAGAAATCAAATAGGCAGCTTTCGCAGCCTCCCAGCCAGCCGCAGATACTCGGTCTTCTGGAGTACCAGCAGAGCCAAAGAGTGCATGATCTGATTCAACCCAAGAGGTTTCTACCCCTTCTGCGGTTGTGGCAGTAATGTCGCCAGAGAATTCCTCTAGTCCAGCCTTGTCTAATCCACCAAGCTCATCGGATCCGATGTAGCGCCACTGCTCTTCGCGTGTTGAGATCTCAGCAAAGTCTTCAAGCTTGGTCGATTTAACTCTTTCTGAACGGGTTTGAATCGGAACCCCAAAGCCATGAGAATGCTCTGACAATCCATGCTGGATTGTCTCTGAAGCGCCTGCCACTATCCGACAGCCCCTTCCATTTGCATTTCGATTAGCTTGTTTAGCTCAAGTGCGTACTCCATTGGCAGCTCTTTAGCGATTGGCTCGATGAATCCACGAACAATCATGGCCATTGCTTCATCTTCTGCCATGCCTCTTGACTGCAGGTAGAACAATTGCTCTTCGCTAACGCGTGAGACAGTCGCCTCATGCCCCATAGAAACATCGTCCTCCCGAACATCTACGGTTGGGTAGGTGTCGCTTCTTGAAATGGTGTCAACCAAAAGTGCATCGCAACGAACGGTGTTCGCACTGTGATGAGCTCCTGGATTGACGCGAATCTCCCCGCGGTAGGAAGTTCTTCCACCACCGCGTGCTATGGACTTTGAAACAATCGAAGAGGAGGTGTGGGGTGCAAGATGAATCATCTTGGCACCGGCATCTTGATGCTGACCTTCTCCAGCAAATGCAACCGAAAGGGTTTCTCCCCTGGCGTACTCACCAGCAAGGATTACTGATGGGTACTTCATAGTTACCTTGGAACCGATGTTGCCATCAATCCACTCCATGGTCGCGCCCTCGTGCGCGATTGCACGCTTGGTTACGAGGTTGTAAACATTGTTGGACCAGTTTTGGATTGTGGTGTAGCGAACACGGGCACCTTTTTTCACGATGATTTCAACTACCGCGGAATGCAAAGAATCTGACTTGTAAATTGGCGCGGTGCAACCCTCGATGTAATGAACATAAGAATCCTCATCAGCAATAATCAGAGTTCGCTCGAACTGACCCATGTTTTCGGTGTTGATTCGGAAATATGCCTGCAGCGGAATCTCAACGCGAACGCCCTTTGGCACGTAAACAAAAGAACCTCCGGACCAAACAGATGTGTTCAACGCAGCAAACTTGTTATCTCCTGCCGGGATAACAGTTCCAAAGTATTCCTTGAACATCTCTGGGTGCTCGCGCAATGCGGTGTCGGTGTCCAAGAACAAAACACCTTGCTTTTCTAGTTCTTCGTTGATCTGGTGGTAAACGACTTCTGATTCATACTGAGCTGCAACACCGGCAACCAGACGCTGTCTCTCGGCTTCTGGGATACCAAGTTTTTCGTACGTGGCCTTGATTTCGTCGGGGAGGTCTTCCCAGCTTTGGGCTTGCTTCTCGGTTGAGCGAACAAAGTACTTGATGTTGTCAAAATCAATTCCGGATAGGTCCGATCCCCAAGCTGGCATTGGCTTTTTCAGAAAGTACTGGTAACCCTTTAGGCGCATGTCCAGCATCCACTCAGGTTCGTTTTTCAAACCTGAAATGTCCCTAACAACCTGCTCACTGATCCCTCGCTTAGCGAAGGCTCCAGCGTCGTTGCCATCTGACCAGCCGTACTCGTAGTTTCCGAGGCTATCTAGCTCGGGGCGGTCGATGATGATGTCGGACATTTGGCTCCTTTTATTGGTTATATCTAGGTGAAACCCACTCTTGCAACCATGCATTCCCGCGCCAAAGTTAATGCGAAACTGGAATTGACTAAAGTTTACCAGCATTGCCCGAAATTGCATCAGCAGACAGGAATTATGCGTTTGATTCAACCATTTAGATCGATTCTTGCCCCAGTCAGACTCAAGGCCTACGCCTGGGCCTCTTTGGTTAGCCAGATTCTAATTGTGGTGACAGGTGGACTGGTGCGGCTGACCGGTTCCGGTTTGGGCTGCCCGACCTGGCCAAAGTGCACTGAAGAGTCCTTTGTCTCTGTTCCTGAGATGGGTATTCATGGACTCATTGAGTTTGGGAACCGACTTCTAACCTTCGTATTGGTGATAATCGCCGGTCTTACCTTCATTGTCATCCGCAGAACCGTTAAGTCATTGCGCTTTGGTCTCACATGGCCAGCAGTTCTGCTGATACTTGGAATTATTGCCCAGGCACTGCTTGGAGGCGTGACGGTTCTTACTGGACTCAACTCTTGGGTTGTAGGGGCTCACTTCTTAGTATCGGGAGTTCTTATCAGCATTGCCTCAGTGCTGGTTTGGCGGGTTTACTCACCAAAGCACGAACCGATCAGCTATCAATCCGTATTGCTGGCCTGGCCGATATTTGTGGTGGGCTGGTTGACAGTGATTGTGGGCGTTGTCGTAACCGGTGCTGGACCCCACGCCGGCGATTCCCTAACCCCCAGAAATGGATTTGATCTGGAAACCTGGCAGCACTATCACTCCTGGCCTGCATACACGATGACTGCGATGGTGCTGCTTTCTCTAGCGCTGGCCCTAAGAAGCATCCCGACTAGTCCATCTTCGAATCCAGCTGTCATGGCCTTAGGTATTCTCCTAATCGTTTCGATACTTCAGGGAATACTTGGCGTGGTGCAGTCCAACCTGGGTGTCCCAGCACTCCTTGCAGGAGTTCACATGCTTGGCGCTTCGTTGATTATCTCTTTGCTCACTTTTCAACTCTTGGCACTGCGCTCCAAGTACACAAGAGTTGAACCAGCCAAATGAGCAGGATCTTCTGGTTCCGCAGGGATCTAAGGCTGCAAGACAATGAGGCTCTGACACGTTGCGCTGAAGCTGCCATTAGTGATGGAGACTCCAAAGTGCTTGGCTGTTTCAATTTTGAACAGGGAACATTTGAGACCCTGAGTGGAATACGACAGCACTCCATCGTTGCGTCCTTGGAATCGCTAAACAATTCAATGTCAGGTGCACTCCAAGTGCTTGAGGGCGAAGCTGCTGAAGCGCTCGCAAGACTTTCGCAACGCGAAAACGTTGAAATTGTTCATGCAACCGAGAGCTTTGACCCAGCAGGAATCCTCGAGCAAGAGCAGGTTGCAAAATCTTTGGCCGCTCTTGGTAAAAAACTGGTATTGGAGGGTTCAAACTACGCGGTAACCCCAGGAGCTGTAGTTAAACCAACAGATGGCTCGGCCTATCGTGTTTACACGCCGTTCTACAAGGCCTGGTTCGAAATAGGTTGGCCTGAACCTTTCAAGCTCCCAACTAAAACAAACTGGGTTCGTGCATCAGAAGCAGAGATACCTAGACCTACAAAGCCAGCCCAGTTCAAGGTTCGTGCGGGTGAGCAGTTCGCCTTGGAGACTTTTGAGCGCTTCAAGAAGCGAGCTCTTTTTGACTACTCAGAGAACAGAAATCGCGCAGACCTTTCAGGAACATCCAAACTTTCTCACGCTCTAGCACATGGCGAGATACACCCGCGAACGCTTCTTGCAGATCTTAGGGACACGCCTGGCCACAATGTGTTTCGCAAGGAGATTGCCTGGCGTGAGTTTTATGCCGATGTTCTTTTCAGAAACCCACATACGGTAAACGACTACTACGTTCCTAGGTTTTCGAAAATGCGTTACGACACCGGACAAGAAGCAGATCAGAAGCTCGAACGCTGGAAACAGGGAACAACCGGCTTTCCGATGATTGATGCGGGTATGCGGCAACTGGCTACTGAAGGTTGGATGCATAACCGGGTACGCATGATTGTTGCAAGTTTTCTTGTCAAAGACTTGCACTTGGAGTGGCAACTGGGAGCGGACTGGTTCGAACAGTGTTTATCGGATTTCGACCCTGCCTCGAACTCGCATGGCTGGCAGTGGACGGCAGGCTGTGGAACGGATGCCTCGCCCTACTACCGAGTATTCAATCCAATTTTGCAAGGGTACAAGTTTGATCCAGATGGCAACTATGTTCGAAGGTACATTCCGGAGCTTTCACATCTTGATGGTCCTGAAGTGCACGAGCCTTGGTTGCTAGTTGATGGGCTCATAAATGGCTACCCCGAGCCAATGCTAGATCACTCGCAAGAGCGCGATGAAAGTTTGCGCAGACTAGAAGAGATTAAAGAAAAATAGCGGATCAAGAGCTATCGCAACAAACAAAACTGTCAAGTATGTAATCGAACCATGAAAGAGTCTTATTGGGTTTTTGATCTCACCTTTAACGGCTTCTGCGTTTAGACGGTGTGATTCCATTAAGAACAGGCCGCCAGTAACCAAAGCAGCTGCCGTGTAGATGATCCCCATTCCCCCAAGCGGAATCAGCAATAGCGTTGAGGCAACAAGCGCCCAAGCATATAAAACTATCTGCACGCCAACTGTTTTGTCGTTTCGCACCACTGGGAGCATCGGAACTCCGGCGTCGCTGTATTCGGTTTTGTATCTAAGAGAAAGTGGCCAGTAGTGTGGCGGGGTCCAAAGGAAAACAATGAGAAACAAAACCCAGGCTGCGGCATTGAGTTCGCCAGTAACCGCGGCCCAGCCAATAAGAACTGGCATGGCTCCTGCAGCGCCGCCCCAGACAATGTTTTGTGGCGTGCGACGCTTTAGAAGCAATGTGTAGACAAAAACGTAGAACAGTATTGCGGCAAGCGAAAGCATCGCTGCCAGTGGGTTCACCAATACAGCGAGCCAGACCACGGAGAGTATCCCTAGAGCCCAAGCGAACGAGTATGCCTCTTTTGGAGAAAGGTCGCCGGTAACCAGAGGTCTGCCCTTCGTCCTACCCATAATCTTGTCGATGTCGCGATCAATGTAGCAATTAAAAGCGTTTGCGCTTCCAGCACTCAACGCTCCACCAAACACCGTTGCAATAACGAGCCAAGGATCAGGAATGCCTCGTTGGGCAAGAATCATGGTCGGAACCGTTGCGATCAAAAGAAGTTCGATAACCCGCGGTTTCGTGAGGGCAAAATAGGCCTTGGCTTTGCGCCAGAAACCAAGCCTGACAGGCGCGGTGTCTAAGGTTTGAGAGCTCATGATTTGAATTAAGTCTAAGCGACCAACTTATAGCCCTGCGCAACCAAGGGTCCCAGGAGTATGTGTGTAAGGTAATTCTTAAGGTCGTGGAACACCCCCAATCCTGTATCGCAAGGGTGCAAGTCTGTTTGGTGGACATTCCGCGAAAGTTCTGGAGTATCAGGTGAACAGGTAGGTTATGAACAATCTTGAGTGGTCCAAGCTAGACCAAGAAGCGGTGGACACCGCGAGGGTTCTGGCTGCTGATGCAGTCGAAAAAGTTGGAAATGGCCACCCTGGCACGGCGATCTCATTGGCTCCAGTAGCTCACCTACTTTTCCAGAAAGTGCTCAGGCATGACCCAGCTAATCCAGACTGGGTTGGCAGGGACCGTTTTATACTCAGCGTGGGACACTCATCGCTGACCCTTTACAACCAGCTGTACCTAACCGGCTACGGTCTTGAACTAAAGGATTTGCAAGCCCTTCGCACCTGGGGTTCTCTTACCCCCGGACACCCCGAATACGGACACACCAAGGGTGTTGAGATCACGACTGGACCACTAGGTCAAGGTCTTGCCTCTGCAGTTGGATTCGCCTACGCCGCAAGGTTTGAAAGAGGACTTTTTGACCCATCTGCACCTGCAGGAACCAGCCCTTTTGATCACTACATCTTTTGCATCGCTGGCGACGGCGATATGCAGGAAGGTGTCACCTCGGAAGCTTCGTCTCTGGCTGGTCACCAGAAACTTGGCAATCTAGTTGTGTTGTATGACTCGAACCAGATATCAATCGAGGATGACACCAAGATTGCGTTCACCGAGGATCTTGAGAAACGCTACGAGTCATACGGTTGGCATGTCCAGGTCGTGAACTGGAGAAAATCAGGCGAATACCACGAGGACATGCAGGAGCTTTACTCAGCAATTCAGAAAGCTAAAGCAGAAACCGGCAAGCCATCACTTATTACTATTCGAACCATTATCGGATGGCCAGCACCAACAAAGCAGAACACTGGCAAGATTCACGGCTCTGCCTTGGGAGCTGACGAGCTTGCAGGACTCAAAACTGTTCTCGGATTTGATCCAGCAAAGAACTTCGAGGTAGCCGATAGAGTCATTAGCTACACCAGGGGCTTCAGAGATCGCAGCAAGGATGTTCTTTCTCAGTGGCAAATCGACTTCCAGTCTTGGAGGACTGCAAATCCAGAAAATGCAGCATTGTTTGATCGTCTAGAAAAGAACCAGCTTCCAGATCTTGTCTCTGTTTTGCCTGTCTTTGAATCGGGTACGGATGTTTCGACTCGCGCAGCGTCTGGAAAAGTTCTCAATGCCATCGCCAAGGTAATGCCAGAGCTGTGGGGTGGATCGGCAGACCTTGCCGAATCCAACAACACAACCATTGCCGGTGCTAAGTCGTTTGTGCCAGAGATTCACTCAACACATGAGTTTGAAGGTGATCAATACGGACGCGTGCTGCACTTTGGAATCAGGGAACACGCTATGGGATCAATCTTGAACGGAATTGCCCTGCACGGAAAGACTCGCTCCTATGGTGGAACCTTCTTGATATTCAGCGATTACATGAGACCGGCTGTTCGTCTAGCGGCTCTGATGAAAGTTCCTTCCATATTTGTCTGGACTCATGACTCGATTGCCTTAGGTGAAGATGGTCCAACTCATCAGCCAATTGAACAGCTTGCAACCCTAAGGGCTATTCCTGGTCTCGACATCGTTAGGCCAGCAGATGCAAATGAAGTGAGCTTTGCATGGAAGAAGATTCTGTCAAGAAGGCTGGGTCCCGCTGGAATAGCATTAACCCGCCAAAACGTCCCAGTTTTCGATCGAAGTTCACCCGATTCGACTGGACAGGTTCTTTCTTCTGCAAGCAATGTGGAATTTGGTGGCTACGTTTTGGTAGACGCTTCGGATAAGAAACCGGAACTGATTTTGATCGCAACAGGTTCTGAAGTTCAACTCGCTATCGCGGCCAGGCTAGAGCTTGAGCAATGCGGCATCAAAACTCGCGTTGTTTCGATGCCTTGTGTTGAGTGGTTTGAGCAGCAATCTGATTCCTACCGCGAGAGCGTACTACCAGCCACGGTTCAGGTAAGAATATCGGTCGAAGCAGGTCTTGCTCTCGGTTGGTCAAAGTATGTGCCGCAGGGCCATTCGGTTTCTATTGAGCACTATGGCGCTTCTGCTGACTACAAAACTCTTTTTGCAAAGTTTGGCATCACCACCGAGGCCGTTGTGGCAAAAGCTAAAGCGGCGCTGGGAGGAGGAAAATGAGCTCACCACTTCATGATCTAGATAAAGCCGGAGTGAGCATCTGGCTAGATGACCTATCAAGAGATCGGATTCAGTCAGGCTCGCTCGCTGAGCTCATCGAGTCTCGTGCAGTTTCTGGAGTAACAACGAACCCAACAATATTTGCTGGGGCCTTCTCTAAAGGTGACGCCTATGCAACGCAGCTTGCTGACCTTTCTGCCAAGGGTGCATCTGCATCACAGGCTGTATTCGAAGCGACCACCCAAGATGTACGCATGGCTTGTGATGTTTTCGCTGGTGTGTACCAGGCCACCAAGGGTGTTGACGGCCGCGTCTCAATTGAAGTTGAACCCGGTATTGCCATGGACTCCGCAAAGACAATCTCGCAGGCAAAAGAGCTATTCAATGCTGTGGACCGCGAGAATGTGATGATCAAGATTCCCGCCACGGTTCCAGGTCTTAGTGCAATCACAGAAGTTTTGGCTGCCGGTATTTCTGTGAACGTCACTCTTATTTTCTCGCTTCAGCGATACGCTCTTGTCATCAAGGCCTTCAAGGACGGTATCAGCAAAGCAAAACAGAACGGACACGATCTATCCAGGATTCATTCAGTTGCCTCGTTCTTTGTTTCGCGCGTCGACACCGAAATCAACAAGAGACTAGATGCAATTGGTACTCAGCAGGCAATTGATTTGAAGTCAAAGGCAGCGCTAGCAAACGCAAGATTGGCCTATGAGCTATTTGAGCTAAAGTTTGCAGCCTCTGATTGGAAAGACCTTGAGCAGGCTGGAGCGAACAAGCAACGCCCACTCATGGCCTCTACTGGAGTCAAGGACCCATCGCTACCTGACACGTTGTATGTCACGGAACTGGTTGCCCCAGAGCTTGTAAACACGATGCCAGAGGGCACCATGGAAGCGGTCTTTGACCACGGAGTTGTCTCCCCCGACACTATCACCGGAACGTACGAGCAGTCGAGAGTAGTTCTAGCAGCATTGAAAGAGCAAGGTATTTCATACGACGATGTTGTTGCCCTTCTGGAGGGTGAAGGCGTGGACAAGTTTGTTGCCTCCTGGAACGATCTTTTGGACACCGTCTCGAAGGCGCTGCAAGGTAACTAATGAGCTTGAAAGTTTCAACCAGGGGTGCGTCGGCGTCGGCGGTTGAACTTTTTGTACCGGTGCTAGTGCGCGAGAAAATCGCCAGCAGAATCTTCGCTAAGGACCACACCATCTGGGGTAAGGACGCCGAGGCCGAGTCCTCTATTCGCCTCGGCTGGGTAGATGCCGCAAACGAATCACTAGAGCTTCTTCCGGAGCTAAGCGCTCTCAGGGCTGAGCATCAAAGCAAAGGGCTGTCTAGAATCGTGCTCTGTGGAATGGGGGGCTCCTCTCTAGCACCGGAGGTTATTGCAGCAACCGCTGGGGTTGATTTGGTTGTTTTGGACTCCACTTACCCTTCTCAAGTAAGTGACGCTTTGTCGAAAGATCTTGATCGAACCGTCGTGGTTGTTTCGTCAAAGTCGGGCTCGACGGTGGAGACCGATTCGCAAAAGCGTGCATTCGAGGATGCGTTTGATCGCGCTGGTATAAAAACGGTTGAACGAATCATTATTGTTACCGACCCAGGATCCCCAATGCAAAAACAAGCCACAACTGATGGCTACCGCGTGTTTCTGGCGAACCCGAATGTTGGAGGAAGATTCTCCGCGCTCACAGCTTTTGGAGTCGTGCCTTCGATGCTTGCAGGTGTTGACATGAAGCCGATATTGCTGGAAGCAGTTTCGGCAGCTGAGGTACTTTGCCTCGATGAACCAAGTAACCCCGGATTGGTTCTTGGGGTAGCCATGGCCAGAAGCGAGTCAGGCTCTGGCTACAAGGACAAGATGGGTATTGTTTCAGTCAGCAACAAGATTGTCGGATTTGGAGACTGGATGGAGCAGCTTATTGCCGAGTCGACAGGAAAGATTGGTCGCGGCGTTCTTCCGATTGTTCTTGAACGCGACTCCCCTGAGCTTGCGACTCTTCCTGACGACTTTTTGACTGTCGGCCTCGTCGACGAGGTATCCGATTGCGATTTTGATGTAGCAGTGTCTGGATCTTTAGGAAGCCAACTTCTTCTATGGGAGGTCGCAACAGTCGTCGCCGCAAAGCTACTCGGTGTAAACCCTTTCGATCAGCCAGATGTTGAGTCCGCAAAGGTTGCATCCCGTGCATTCTTAGAAAACAAATCATCTAGCCAAAGTCCCCTGTTTACAGACTCTGGAGTAGACGTGTTCGCCAGAAATTTGAACTTAGGACCTAACTCAACGCTCCACGATGCACTCGTCCTGTTCTTAGCTTCGGCGGAAAAGGAGAGTTATTTTGCCATACACGCCTATCTTGACCGTAATCGCCATGTCGGCTTTGAGAAGCTTCGAGACGTTATTGCGGAAGCTTCGGCTAGGCCAACTACTTTTGGTTGGGGTCCGAGGTTTCTGCACTCCACGGGTCAGTACCACAAGGGAGGTCCTGCTCAAGGGATTTTTCTTCAGCTAATCGGAACGGAAGAAAATGACATTCGGGTTCCTGGCCGTGATTTCGGATTTGCGGAACTTATGAACTCTCAAGCAGTTGGGGATGCGAATGTCTTGTCCGAAGCTGGGCGACCAGTTCTAACGCTTTGCTTTGCTGATAAAGACAGGGTCTTGGACCTGGTCAGAGATATTCTTGAATCGAAATAGTCTTTGGTGATTACTTCTTCTTCTTGGCGACCTTTGAAACGATTTTTTTAGTAGCAGCCTTCTTGGAAGTTGCCTTCGCCTTCGGTGGTGCCTTAGCAGTTTTTCTAACGACCTTGGCTGGTGCCGATTTCTTGGCAGCAGGCTTTTTGACAACAGGCTTAGCAGCTTTCTTGGCTGGAGCCTTAACCGGCTTGACAGGCTTTGTCGGCTTTACGGGTTTCACGGCCTTTGCTGCTTTAGCTTTCTCAGCCGCCATTTTTACTGCCTGGGCTTTCGCTGCTACTGTGCGAGCGGCTTCTTCTTTGAGTTGCTTCTTAGCGGCCTCGGCAAGTTTGGCACGGCGGTCCTTAATAGACGAAAGAGCCTCATCAAGAAGTGCCTTAGCCTCATCTGAGGTACGGCGTTCTTTCACGTAGGCAAGATGAGTTTTGTATGGTTCGTTCTTCAAAATCTCAGGTGGGTTCTTTTTGTCCTGACCCGCAGGGAGACCACAGTTGGGGCAGTCAATCATCTCTGGAATCTCAGCAGGGTCTACGTGAGCAGCGAACTGTGGACTCTGAGTGTGTCCGTTGATGCAGTAGTAGTGGCGTACAACTCTCTCAGACTTGAAACCGCGGTACTGCTCCCCCATTGGACCCGCGCCAACGCGAGAGCCTCTTATTGCTGATCCTCCGCTTGCCAAAATATCCCCTAAAACCCGAACCTGGTGAACAGACCAAGTGCAATGACTGAGCCAACCCAAACAAGGCCCAAGATGATGGTGATGCGATTCAGGTTTCTCTCAGCAACCCCAGAGGAAGAGACGTTTGTAGTAACTCCGCCACCGAACATGTCTGAAAGTCCGCCACCTCTTCCTTTGTGTAGCAAAATCATGAGGATAAGCAGCAAGCTGGTGATTGCTAGCAGCACCTGAAGTGCGATTTGGATTGCAGCCATTGATTTACCTGTTCTTTATAAGTACTAGAAGATTATAAGCTGACATGCTTCTGGAAGCGGCAAATACCAGTGAACTCGTCCACCACAAGGCTTGCTCCCCCAACCAAAACCCCGTCAACCTCTGGGGAAGCAAGGAATCCGGCGACATTTGCGCTCTTTACGGATCCGCCGTACAAGATCCTGGTCTGTTCTGCAGTCTCGGGAGATATCAGTTCAGCTATGGTTTCACGGAGCTTCTTTGCAACCTCTGCAGCCTGCTCGCTCGTGGCAACTTTTCCTGTGCCAATAGCCCAAACCGGCTCATAGGCGACAACAAAATCTCCAACATCCTTATGGCCCTCAAGGGCTTTGGTCAATTGCCTCACGGGGACCGCAGCCGCCCCTTCCGCTTCCAATTCTTCGAGAGTCTCTCCAACGCAGATGACCGGCACGAGCTTATTTTTGAAGCAAGCGGCAACCTTATCCCGAACCAGCTCATCATCTTCGTTGTGTTGTTGGCGCCTCTCCGAGTGTCCAACCAGAACGTACTCAACATTCAGCTTCTTGAGAAATGCTCCGGCCACCTCGCCGGTGTATGCACCGGATTCGTGCTTAGAAACATCCTGGGCGCCGAGGCGAAGCAAAAGCTTGTCAGCGTCCAGAAGTGTTTGGACGGTACGCAAATCAGTGAAGGGTGGAAAAACGGCCACCTCAACCTTTTCGTAGTCGTGATCAACGTCCTTGAGGGTCCATGCGATCTTTTGAACCAGTGCAATGGCCTGCTGGTGGTCGAGATTCATCTTCCAGTTACCAGCGATTAGCGGCTTACGATCGCTCATGCGAGAACCTCCAGTCCGGGAAGGGATTTTCCTTCCAAATACTCAAGACTAGCTCCACCACCGGTTGAGATGTGCCCAAACTCACTGTCTTTGAAGCCAAGGGTTCTAACAGCGGCTGCGGAATCCCCACCTCCAACTACCCCAAGGCCCTGAACTTTTGTGAGGGCCGAAGCCACGCACCTTGTTCCGTCACTAAAGCTTTCAAACTCAAAGACTCCCATTGGGCCGTTCCAGAAACAAAGCTTTGAAGAAGAGACAATCTCTGCAAACTTCTGAGCGGTATCTGGGCCAATGTCTAATCCAATCCCGTTCACACCGAACTGGGTCTGTTCAAGTTGATCCGCTTGAGCGACTACGAATTCTGCATCGGCGCCAAATGTACTTGCCATCAGAATATCGGATGGTAGGACGATGTTTACACCAAGAGCCTTGGCCTGCTCAAAATATCCCCTGACGGTGTCGATTTGCGACTCCTCGAGCAAGCTCTTGCCAACTTTGTGGCCAAGAGCCGCAAGGAAGGTGAAAGCCATGCCTCCACCAATCAACAGGTTATCCACTCTTGGTAGCAGAGCTGATATAACGCCCAACTTATCTGAAACTTTAGAGCCACCCAGAACAACCGTGTATGGATGTGAATGACTGCTCATAAGCTGCTCGAGCACAGAAAGTTCCTTTTCAACCAAGAAGCCTGCTGCTGCTGGAAGCAAATTTGCAACCTCAAAAACGCTCGCTTGCTTGCGATGCAGCACACCAAAGCCATCACCGATGTATACATCTGCGAGCCCGGCAAGCTTCGCTGCAAAATCATTGCGTTCGGTTTCAGAATCACTTGTTTCGGCCGAGTGAAAGCGTAGATTCTCAAGGAGTAGGACTTCCCTATTCGAAATCATTGAGACCTGGTCTTGCGCTTCCTTTCCAACGCAGTCGTCTGAAAACGAAACGGGTTTACCAAGAAGTTCAGCCAATCTATTTGCCACTGGGCGAAGCGAATACTTTTCAAACCTGGAGCCTTCTGGTCTGCCAAGGTGTGAGCAGATGATAACTTTTGCACCCTGCTCGATTAGATGTTTGATTGTGGGTAGCGAGGCTCGTATTCGCCCGTCGTCGCTGATAACGCCATCGTCGATCGGAACATTTAGATCGCAGCGAAGAAGGACCCGCTTTGATTCAAGCTGCCCAAGGGTAGATAGAGTTCTCAAGATTAGAGTTTGTTCGCAACCAAAACAGTGAGGTCAACAAGTCTGTTTGAGTAACCCCACTCGTTGTCATACCAGGCGCTAATCTTCACGGTGTTGTCAATGACCTTCACAAGACCCGCATCAAATATCGATGAGTGCGGGTCGGTGACTATATCTGAGGATACGATCTCGTCTTCGGTGTAAAGAAGAATTCCCTTTAGCGGTCCGGCCGCAGCCTTCTTGTAGGCAGCCTTAATCTCTTCGACTGTTACCTTCTTGGCTGACACCAAGGTTAAATCAGTAATCGAACCGGTCGGAACCGGAACCCGAAGTGCAAAGCCATCAAGTTTTCCCTTTAGCTCTGGAAGCACGATACCGATAGCTTTCGCTGCTCCAGTTGATGATGGAACGATGTTTATTGCAGCGGCTCGAGCCCGGCGAAGGTCACCGTGTGGGCCATCCTGAAGGTTCTGATCAGCAGTGTAAGCATGGATGGTCGTCATCAGACCATTTACAATCCCAAACTCATCGTTGAACACCTTGGCAAGGGGTGCAAGACAGTTGGTTGTGCAAGAAGCGTTTGAGATGATGTGATGCTTTGCTGGGTCATAGAGATGCTCGTTGACACCGATAACGAAGGTCGCATCCTCACCGGTTGCCGGCGCGGAGATAAGCACCTTTTTGGCTCCAGCCTGGATATGCTTTATTGCGTCCTTGGCATCTGTAAAGCGACCAGTTGACTCGATAACGATGTCAACACCGAGATCTCCCCAACCGAGATTTGCAGGGTCTTTTTCAGCTAAAACTTTGATCTTGTAGTCACCGACCAGAATGTGCTGACCCTCGACTCGAACATCTTGGTTTAGGCGGCCTGTGACCGAGTCATATTTTAGAAGATGTGCGAGAGCCTTCGGGTCCGATAGGTCATTTACAGCGACGATCTCTAGATCTGTGCCTTTAGCTAGTTCTGCCCGTAGGTAGTTGCGACCAATTCTTCCAAAGCCATTTATGCCAACTTTTGTAGTCAAGGGGTTCCATTTCGCTTGGCGCCAGAGGCGCGATTTTCAACAGGAAATCCACGCAGCCTCGGGTGGAAATATCAGACTAGCAGTAAGCCCTTTGTTTGGCCGCGAGCTGCCTCGAAACGAGCCTGAACATCTGGCCACGACACGATCTTCCAGAATGCGGCCACGTAATCGACCTTAACGTTCTGGTAGTCGAGGTAAAACGCGTGCTCCCACATGTCCAGCATCAACAGCGGAATTGTGGCGGGAGCAAGGTTTCCTTGGTGGTCGTACAGCTGCTCAATGATTAGCTTGGATCCAAGAATGTCCCAAGCAAGAATTGACCAGCCAGAGCCCTGAATGCCAAGGGCGGACGCGGTGAAGTGGGCTCTAAAACCGTCATAGCTTCCGAAGAACTCGTCAATTGCTGCTGCCATCTCTCCGGTTGGCTTGTCGCCACCATCTGGGCTCAGGTTCCTCCAAAATACGGTGTGGTTCACGTGCCCTGCGAGATTAAAGGCTAGGTCTTTCTGAAGCTTATTAACCCAGGTCAGATCGTTCTTGTCTCGAGCTTCTGCCAAAAGATCTAGAGCGCTGTTGGCACCGTTGACGTAGGCAAGATGATGCTTGTCGTGGTGCAACTCCATAATGCGACCTGAAATGTTTGGCTCTAGTGCGCCGTAGTCGTAGCCAAGATCTGGAAGTGTGTACTTGCCCATTTGCTGTCCTATTCGTCTGTAGTTCTATTATGCGTTATGAAATCTTCTCTAGTCGTTTTCAAGCTCTTCTGGCAAGAATGCGTCTGTGCCGTCAATTCCCAGCTCTTCTGCTCGCTTGTCAGCCATGGATAAAAGCCGCCTAATCCTTCCAGCTACGGCATCCTTGGTCATTGGTGGATTAGCAAGTCTTCCAAGCTCATCAAGACTTGCCTGCTTATGCTTTAGGCGAAGCTCCCCCGCGTACTTCAGGTGTTTAGGGATATCCTCGCCAAGGATCTCAAGGGCTCGCCCCACTCTCGCGCCGGCGGCAACGGCAGCTTGTGCGGAGCGACGCAAGTTTGCGTCATCGAAGTTGGCGAGTCGGTTTGCAGTGGCCCTAACTTCGCGGCGGAGTCTTAGCTCTTCCCACTTCAGCAGCTGCCCATGGGCACCCATTTGAGTCAGCATGGCTGAGATCGCATCACCGTCTCTGATCACTACTCGGAACATACCGCGCACCTCGCGGGGTTTAGCGACGATACCCAGTCTTCTTGCAACGCCAACAAGAGCCATTGCAACCTCGTTTCCAGGAGCTGTAACCTCGAGTGCGGCAGATCTGCCTGGATCAGTTAGTGAACCGTGAGCTAAAAACGCCCCGCGCCAAACAGCCTGAGCTTCACCAATGGAACCCGCTACAAGAGTTGCTGGAAGTCCCCTGGCAGGACGACCGCGACTATCTACTAGACCTGTTTGTCGTGCAAGGGTGTCACCTTGACCCAGAACACGGATTTGGTATCTACTGGTTTTTCTAATTCCACCAGCCGAGATAACTGAGAGTTCACTTTCGCAACCAAAAAGCTCTGTTAGATCTTTTCTCACTCGCCTAGCAACCTGCGCTGAGTCAAGCTCGACTTCGATTACCACCTTGCCAGATACCAGGTGTAGCCCACCTGCGAGACGAAGAATTGTGGCCAGTTCAGCAGCACGAACAGCGCTTTTTGGAACATCTATTCTTGCTAATTCGTCTTTAATGTCTGCTGTTAGTGCCATTTACTACTCCTTGCCCAAGTCACGGTGTCTGACCGTAACGGCGATGTCTTTGTTTCCCGCTAAAGCCTTACCGAGCTCAGTTGCGACAGCTACAGATCTGTGCTTACCACCGGTGCATCCAATGGCAATCGTCGCATAATGTTTGTTCTCACGATCATATCCGGAAAGAACTGGCGCAAGCGATTTAATGTAGCTTGTTACAAACTCCATCGCGCCCTCTTGAGACAGAACGTAATCACTTACCTGCTGGTCTAAGCCAGTGTATGGGCGTAGTTCTTCGTTCCAGAACGGGTTTGGTATGAACCGAACATCAGCAACGTTGTCAGCATCTGCCGGGATACCGTACTTGAAACCAAAGCTCACGATAGTTAGCAAGAGCTTGCTAGTCGCCTCAAGGGAGAAATGTTCCGCAGTCTTGGTCGAGAGTTGATGGACATTCAAATCAGAAGTGTCGATAACCACATCGGCAGATTCGCGAAGCGGGAGGAGTCTCCTTCGCTCCTCAGCGATTCCATCGAGAATTGTTCCAGTCCCCTGCAGCGGATGCGGTCGTCTGACCGACTCGAACCTTTTGACAAGAGTTCCGTCGTTAGCTTCTAGAAATGCCACTCTGACGCTTATGCTTTTACCTTCCAAAAGAGCAATGTTCTCCTCAAGCTCTGTAAAGAACTCGCCACCTCTAACATCGATAATTACTGCAAGTCTTGGAACAGGGGTCTTTGTATTCGAGAAAAGATCAGTTATTGGGCCCAGCATGATTGGGGGAAGATTGTCCACAACGTACCAGCCAAGGTCTTCAAGCGCGTTACCTACTGTAGAGCGGCCAGCACCCGACATACCTGTTACAACCAGCAGCTCATGCCTTTGATTCTCGACCATTGCACCCTTTCGGGTCACAAGTCTAATCAAATTCCGACACGCCCGAGTGCGTTATTGCTCGAGCTGTATTCGCTCCAAAATATGACCTGCGAGCTCTCTTCCAATACCTGCAACATCTGAGATTTCCTCCAAAGTGGCAATCTTGAGGCGCTTTGCAGAGCCAAATCGTTTCAAAAGAGCCATCACTCGCTTTTCTCCAAGCCCTGGTATCTCAAGCAGCGTTGATGAGATGGCACTGGACCGCTTACGTCTAGAGGCGGTTAATGCGAACCTATGGGACTCATCTCGAAGCCGCTGTAACAAAAAGAGTTCCTCAGAGGCTCTTGGCAAGATGATTGGGTTTTCATTTCCTGGCAGCCAAACCTCTTCGAGGCGCTTCGCCAAACCACAAACTGCAAGCCCTGTTACACCGCTAGCTTCAATTGCACGAGCTGCTGCGTTCACTTGCCCAATACCTCCGTCAACAACAATCAACGATGGCACGTAACTGAATCTGCCCTCATCAACGGTCTCTGGATCTCGAAGATACTTTAGTCTTCTCGTCAGTACCTGAAAGATAGCGTCGGTGTCATCTTGTGCTGAATCAATGTTGAACTGCCTATAGTGTGCCTTTTTGGGCAGGCCATCTTCAAACACAACCATGGAGCCAACAATGTCGGTGCCGGACAGATGTGAGATGTCGTAGCACTCAATACGCAGTGGCGCGTCGGATAGTTCCAGGGCGACGGCTAGTTTGTTCAGTGCCGCGGTGCGGGCAGCGAAATCAGAAACTCTTCTTGTTTTGTAAAGCGCCAAGGCATGTTCAGCATTTTCTAGCGCTGTCTGAGCCAATGCCGCCTTATCCCCTCTTTTGGGAACACGAAGAGAAACCGCCGAGCCACGCAACGCGGCAAGAAACAGCTCCAAATCACTAGAGTCTTCGGGTAGCGATGGAACCAAAACTTCCTTGGGTATTGAAGGTGCCTCTACCCCGGCTACCGGAGAGTAAGCGAACAAGACAATTTGTCGAACCAGATCGTCAAGACTTTGATCAAGCTCTTTGTCCATCGTCCATGCTCGTACTCCGCGAATACGTCCGCCACGAACAGAGAACAGTGAAATCGTGGCAGCTAGCTCATCGTGGGCAATTCCAAAAAGATCAGCGTCAGTTAAGTCGCTGAAAACCACGGTGCTTTTCTCAAGAACAGTTTCAAGCGCCTCAATGTTATCTCGAAGCCTTCCAGCCAGCTCGAAGTTCTCATTCTTGGAGGCTAAATGCATTTTCTCTCTCAAGATCTCAACCTGTTCAGGGTCCATGCCGCTCATGAAGTTAACGAGCTCCTTAGCGATGTCAACGTGCTCTTGCTCGGTTACTCGTGATACACAGGGCGCTGAACATTTGCCAATATCCGCCAAGAGGCATGGGCGATTACTTCTCTTTGCGGTTGCGAACACACCGGATGAACAGGACCGAACTGGAAAGGCTTTCAGAAGTGTGTCGAGTGTTTGTCTTAGTGCCCAAGCTTGGGTGTATGGGCCGAAGTATTTGACTCCTCTTAGCTCCCGGTTGCGAGTGACAAAAACGCGTGGGACCTTATCAGCCATAGAAACTGCAAGGTATGGATATGATTTGTCGTCTTTGAAGCGAATGTTGAAGGGTGGACTAAATTCCTTGATCCAGGTGAATTCCAACTGCAAGGCTTCGAATTCAGTCTTTACTATGGTCCAGTCCACATCGACCGCGCTTTGCACCATGCGCCTCGTTCGCTCGTGCAGTGAATCAAGAGGTGCAAAGTAGCTTTGCAGCCTAGCCCTTAGGTTCTTAGCTTTCCCAACGTAGAGAATTCTTCTCTTGCTGTCATAGAAACGATATACACCCGGTCGTGTTGGTATTTCCGAGGTCTTTGGCCTAAACGAAAGCTCGTTTGCCATTTAGCTAAGTGCTTCCTTCAAGAATGTTCCCGTGAAGCTTGCCTTGTTCTTAGCTACCTGCTCCGGAGTACCTTCGGCAACGAGTTCGCCACCGCGGAACCCGCCTTCGGGGCCAAGATCTAGTAACCAGTCGGCGGACTTTATGACATCAAGATTGTGCTCAATCACGATTACAGTGTTGCCTTTGTCAACGAGAGAGTTGAGAACAATCAGCAACTTTCTAACGTCTTCGAAATGCAATCCAGTCGTTGGCTCATCAAGAACATATATGGTTCTACCCGTTGACCTGCGCTGCAGTTCGGTTGCAAGTTTGACTCGTTGGGCCTCTCCCCCAGACAGAGTGGTTGCGGACTGCCCCAAGCGAACATATCCAAGACCTACATCAACAAGAGTCACCAAGTATCGAGAGATCGAGTTTATGGCTTCAAAAAAGACAGCAGCCTCAGCAATCGGCATCTCCAAGACCTCAGAAATTGACTTTCCCTTGTATTTGACTTGCAGCGTCTCGCGGTTGTACCTGGCTCCATGGCAAACCTCGCACAGAACGTATACATCCGGTAAGAAGTTCATCTCGATCCGTATTGTTCCATCTCCACTACAGGCCTCGCAGCGGCCTCCTTTTACGTTGAAGGAGAAGCGTCCCTGCTGGTAACCACGTGCTTTTGATTCGGAGGTTTCTGTGAAGAGCTTTCGAATGTGATCAAATACGCCTGTGTAAGTGGCAGGGTTAGAACGTGGTGTTCTACCGATAGGGTTCTGGTCGACGTGGACAACCTTGTCGAGTTGATTTACACCGGTTATCCGAGTGTGCTTGCCTGCAACTAGCTTCGCCCCGTTGAGAGAGTTTGCAAGAACGTTATACAAGATATCGTTCACCAATGACGATTTGCCTGAACCACTAACTCCGGTAACAGCAATAAAGACCCCGAGTGGAAAATTTACCGTCAGGTTCTTTAGGTTGTTTGCCTTTGCGCCAACGACAGAAAGGGTCCTTTTGGGATCAATGGCCCTTCGCTTTTTCGGTGTGGAAATGCTCTTTCTACCAGCAAGGTAGTCCCCGGTTATTGATGCCTTGTTCTGCAGGAGGTCTTTGTATGTTCCGGAGTGCACCACTGAACCGCCGTCGACTCCGGCACCTGGTCCGATGTCGACAATCCAATCTGAGGTCTTGATGGTGTCCTCATCGTGCTCCACGACCACCAATGTGTTTCCAAGGTCTCGAAGCTTTAGAAGTGTTTCAATTAATCGCCTGTTGTCTCTCTGGTGCAAGCCAATAGATGGCTCATCAAGCACGTAGAGCACTCCGGTCAAACCTGAGCCAATCTGTGTTGCTAGCCTGATGCGCTGCGCTTCACCACCCGATAGCGACCCAGCTGCTCTGGAAAGCGAAAGGTAATCCAACCCAACTGCCATTAGAAAATCTAGCCTTGCTCGAATCTCGCGCAGTACCTGTGCGGCGATCTTCTCATCGCGCTTGTCAAGTTTGATGCCAGCGAAGAATTCGACGCACTGACCCAAGCTAAGCGACGCAACGTCGGCAATTGAGGACTTACCGACCCTTACGGCAAGCACCTCGGGCCTCAGTCTTGCGCCATCGCAAGCGGGGCAGTTGATCTCCCTTAGAAATCCTGCCCATTTACCTCTGGAGTAGTCGTTTTCAGACTCGAGGTACTTCCGCTCGATGTAGTTTAGAACTCCCTCGAAGCCAGTTGTGTATCGCAATTCGCGACCGTACCTGTTCTTCCACTTCACCTGAACATCGAAGTCGTTTCCGTTAAGGACTGCGAATCTCACTTCTTCAGGTAAATCACTCCAAGGAGTCTTTAGAGAGAACGAAAGATCTTTTGCTAAGCCCTGAAGCATCCTAGAGAAGTAGTGAAACAATCCTTTTCCTTGGGTTGACCATGGCAGAATCACGCCATCAAGAATCGATGCGTCGGGGTCACCAATAACAAGATCTTCATCAACGGCCATCTTCGTGCCCAGACCTGAACACGCTTGGCACGCTCCGAAAGGCGCGTTGAAGGAGAATGTGCGAGGTTCGATCTCGGTTAGAGCCAATGGATGATCGTTTGGGCAAGACATCTGCTCAGAGAAGCTTCGCTTAGCATCTTTGCCCTTGCGATCAACGAAGTCGATTGTTACCTTGCCTCCGGCAAGCTTTAGAGCTGTCTCAATTGAATCTGTGAGACGACCAGAGATTCCCGCCTTGATTGCCAGACGGTCCACAACCACAGCGATGTCGTGCTTGAAAGTCTTCTTTAGCGGCTTTGCGTCAGCCAGGGTGATAGTCTCGCCGTCTACAACAGCTCTTGCATATCCTTGTGAAATCAGATCGCGAAACAGGTCAGAGAACTCGCCTTTTTTCTGGTCTACCAGTTCCGCGAGGACTTGGAACTTGGTTCCCTCGGAGTTTTCAAGTATCTGATCAACAATCTGCTGCGGGGTTTGCTTGACGATTCTCTCGCCACACTCAGCGCAATAAGCGATTCCGATTCTCGCCCAGAGCAACCTAAGGTAATCGTGGATCTCAGTGATCGTTCCAACCGTTGATCTCGGATTACGATTTGTTGACTTCTGGTCGATAGAAACGGCAGGGCTAAGGCCCTCTATGAAATCGACGTCAGGGCGATCTACCTGACCCAGAAACTGCCTTGCATAGGCCGAAAGCGACTCGACATAACGCCTCTGACCCTCTGCAAATATTGTGTCAAATGCTAAAGAGGATTTACCTGAGCCTGAAAGACCAGTGAAAACAACCAGAGAATTGCGCGGCATCTCAACCGTGATGTTTTTTAGGTTGTGCACACGCGCGCCCTTGACTACCAAATGGTCAAGATTCATGGTGTCCTTGGCGCTCATTCTTCCTAGCTTAGCTCTGAGCCACGCGGCTCTAGATGTGCCCAGCCTTTTTCATTTGCCTTAGTTCATGCTTGAGTTCGGCGATTTCATCGCGAAGCCTTGCTGCAAGTTCAAACTGGAGCTCGCTCGCGGCATGCCTCATTTGGGCGTCGAGATCCATAACAACCGCGAGAATCTCGTCCTGGGCCATGGCCGCAATACCTCGGTTTGATCGCAGTGGGACTGCGGTTGCCTTACGGCCTTTAGCCTTCCCAAGTTCAGCGATAAGTTCAGCAGTGTCAAGCTCTTCGCGCTCGATCTGGTCTGTGATGTCGATAATCTTCTTCTGAAGTGGCTGGGGGTCGACACCAAGTTTCTTGTTGTAGGCAACCTGTTTCTCACGCCTTCTGGTGGTCTCATCGATTGCCTTACGCATCGACTCTGTGAGGTTATCGCCATACATGTGAACCTCACCATTGATGTTTCGTGCAGCCCGACCAATTGTTTGCACCAAAGAAGTAGCCGAACGAAGAAAGCCCTCCTTGTCTGCATCGAGTATTGCAACCAGAGAAACCTCCGGAAGATCAAGACCTTCCCGCAGCAAATTGATGCCAACTAAGACATCGAACACGCCTTGACGAAGTTGCCTAAGAAGCTCTACTCGTTTGAGAGTATCGACATCAGAATGCAGGTATCTTACTTTCACGCCGGCTTCAGATAGGAAGTCGGTAAGTTCTTCTGACATCTTCTTAGTGAGAGTGGTCACTAGAACACGTTCATTCTTAGCTGCCCTTATTCGAATCTCTTCAAGCAAGTCATCAATTTGACCCCTGGTTGGCTTGAGCACAATTTTTGGGTCTACTAGACCAGTAGGCCTGATTATCTGCTCGACCACACCATCGGCAGCAGCAAGCTCATACTTTCCTGGTGTTGCTGAGAGATATACAGTCTGACCGACTCGCTGTTGGAACTCGCTCCAGCGCAGGGGCCTATTGTCAAGCGCAGATGGCAGCCTAAAGCCGTGTTCAACCAAGGTTCGTTTTCTAGAAGAGTCGCCTTCGTACATAGCACCAATTTGCGGCACTGTGGCGTGCGATTCGTCAATTACTGTTAGGAAATCCTCTGGGAAATAATCAAGTAGACAAGATGGTGGTTCCCCCGCAGCTCTACCATCGATGTGCCTCGAGTAGTTCTCGATCCCTGAGCAAAAACCGAGCTCTCGAATCATCTCTAGGTCAAAGTTTGTTCTCATCTTGATTCGCTGGGCTTCGAGCAACTTTCCGGCTGATTCAAACTCGCGCAGTCTTGCAGCTAGTTCGTTTTCGATCTCTTCAATGGCACGCCCCATCTGCACCGGAGAGGCTACATAGTGACTGGCAGGAAAAATCCCAACAGAGTCAAGTTTCTTTAGGACATCACCCGTCAACGGGTGTAGCGAGTAGATCGCTTCAATTTCGTCCCCAAAGAACTCGACTCGCGTTGCAAACTCATCGTAAACGGGGATTATTTCAATGGTGTCGCCCTTAACGCGGAAGTTGCCTCTGGAGAAATCAATGTCGTTGCGCTGATACTGGATTTTGACGAACTCTCTGATGAGCTCATCTCTATCAATTTTTTGACCAACTTGAAGTGGAATTGATTGGTCCAAGTACTCCCTTGGGGCACCTAGCCCGTAGATGCAGGAAACGGTGGATACTACGATTACATCTCGTCTGGACAGTAGGCTCATGGTGGCTGAATAGCGAAGCCGCTCAACTTCCTCGTTGATGCTGGAATCCTTCTCAATGAAGGTATCGGTTTGCGGCACATAGGCTTCTGGCTGGTAGTAGTCGTAGTAGCTAACGAAGTACTCAACTGCGTTATTTGGAAACATCTGCCGAAGCTCCGTTACTAGCTGTGCGGCAAGAGTCTTGTTGTGTGCCATGACTAGAGTTGGGCGTTGAAGGGCTTCAATAAGCCAAGCCGTTGTTGCAGACTTACCTGTTCCGGTTGCCCCGAGCAAGACAACGTCCTTTTCACCCGCGTTTATTCGACGGACCAAATCAGCAATTGCCGTTGGTTGGTCGCCTGAGGGTTTGAAATCGCTTTCCACCTTGAAGGGCGTAAAGGATCTAGTTCGCTGCACGCTAACCCTTCGCCTTTGCTGCCTCGAGTAATTTTGTCCAAACCTCAGCGACTTGAAGCCTCGTTTGCTCCTTTGTTCCAGAGCTATCAATAACGTAGTTTGCCCTTGCCCTGCGCTCAGCTGAGCTTGTTTGGGCTCCAATTCGCGCCCTGGCGTCGGCTTCGGCCATCTGTCGAGAGTTCATTAGTCTGGCTACCTGATTCTCAACACCGGCTTCAACTGTGATGATGGCGTCGAAGGGGTAATCAACATTGGCTTCAACCAAAAGCGGCACGGCATAGACGACGATGTCCGAAACTTGCTCGCTAAATAATTTGGTTGTCCGCTCCTTTATCAAAGGATGCAGGATCTTCTCAAGCTCAATTCTCTTCTCAGCATCGGCAAACACGATATTTCCCAATTTGATGCGGTCCAGTTCACCGCTTGGCAGCAGAATCTCAAAGCCAAACGCACCAACAACTTGCACGAGACCGGTAGACCCAGGAACAACAACCTCCCTGGCAACCTGATCTGCATCGACGGTGCTTGCACCGAGCTCCCCCAACAAGCTTGCGACATAGGACTTACCAGAGGCTATGCCACCTGTTAGTCCGACGAGATACATTAACCCATCCTATAAAGCTCGAAACGGGGCTCTGGAATATCCAGGCCCCGATTCAAAAACTGCTTTTCTTCTATTCTTTGTCCGCAAGCTTGTCACGCAAAGCACCGAGTGACTGATCGTCGGAGAGTGTGCCTGCTGATTCTTCTGCAGAACTACTTGACTCAACAGGTGTTTGGCTAGGGGCAGGTGCATCTGGCAAGGATGCAGCAAGCTTGTTAGCAACAGCGACCTGCTTCTTGTGTTCTGCCCAGCGAGCGTTGGCTTCGGAGTATTCCTTCTCCCACTTGGCCCTGGCCTCTTCGTGGCCAGATTGCCATTCGCTTGTAGCAGGGTCGAAGCCATCCGGGTACTTGTAGTCACCCTTCTCGTCGTACTCTGCGTACATTCCATAAAGTGCTGGGTTGAAGTCCTTACCCTCTGGATTAACTTCTTCAAGCGCCTGCTTCAAGGAAAGTGAGATTCTTCGTCTTTCAAGGTCAATGTCAATGACCTTGACGAAGACATCCTGGTTTGCAGACACAACCTGCTCAGCTAATTCGATGTGCTTCGTGGAAAGCTCAGAGATGTGAACAAGTCCTTCGATTCCATCAGCAACACGAACGAAAGCACCGAATGGAACAAGCTTGGTCACCTTGCCAGGTGCGTATTGGCCAATCGAATGAGTTCTAGCAAATACTTGCCATGGGTCCTCTTGAGTTGCCTTCAGGGAAAGTGAAACCCTCTCACGCTCTTGGTCAACTTCCAAAACCTCTACAGTTACTTCTTGACCGATCTCGACGACTTCTGACGCGTGCTCAATATGCTTCCAAGAAAGCTCTGACACGTGGACCAAGCCGTCTACGCCGCCAAGGTCAATGAATGCACCGAAGTTTACAATCGATGAAACAACACCAGTTCTAATCTGACCCTTAGCAAGATCTGCCAGGAAGGTAGACCTGGATGCAGATTGACTCTGCTCGAGTAAGGCTCGTCTTGAAAGAACTACGTTGTTGCGGTTCTTGTCTAACTCAAGAATTTTTGCTTCAACTTCTTGACCAAGATAAGGAGCTAGGTCACGAACACGGCGAAGCTCAATAAGGGAAGCGGGTAAGAAACCACGGAGACCGATATCAACGATGAGTCCACCCTTGACAACTTCGATAACGGTTCCGGTAACGGTGGTATCGGCAGCCTTGATCTTCTCGACATCACCCCAGGCACGCTCGTACTGGGCGCGCTTCTTGGAAAGAATCAGACGACCTTCTTTGTCTTCTTTCTGCAGAACAAGGGCCTCGATGGTGTCGCCAACTGAGACGATGTCCCCTGGGTCAGCATCGTGTCGAATTGAGAGTTCACGGGAAGGAATAACACCTTCGGTCTTGTATCCAACATCTAGCAGAACCTCGTCGCGATCAATTTTTACAACGGTTCCTTGAATAAGGTCTCCGTCATTAAAGAACTTGAGGGTTTTTTCAACGGCTGCTAGGAATTCTTCGGCTGTGCCAATGTCGTTGATGGCAACTTGCTTTGGGGCCTTGGTGGTTGATTCTGTTGTCATAGAGAAAGGTGCTCCATTTGCTTTGCATACTCAGGTCGCGATAGCGCTCCATAAAAGGAGGGAAATTGCTACCGCAACGGCGGATAAGGGATTGCGCTCTCGCGCCCCATAAGCCTACCTGCTAACGCGGTTGGAGACAAAGCTCTAGTGAGCGGCCTTGTCCCAGCTCTTGCCAGTCCCGATTTGGACATCCAAGGGGACCGACAACTTCACAACATTGGACATTTTGTCCAAAACCAGCTCCTCTAAGGCCTTTGCCTCCCCCGCGAAGACCTCAAAAACCAGCTCATCGTGGACTTGAAGAAGCATCCTTGATTGCATTCGAGTAGCCTCGATTGCCTCCTGAATTTGATTCATCGCCATTTTCATGATGTCTGCGGCGGTTCCTTGGATTGGGGCGTTCAACGCGGCCCGACGCGCATTTTCCCGAACTTGAAAAATCGAACTGTTCAGATCATCAAATGGTCTTCGGCGCCCATGATAGGTCGTGGTGTACCCAACAGCTTTGGCGTCTTCTACAACCTTGGCGAGATACCTTCTTACT
>Ga0208227_1000054_pt1 | contig 27538 bp, 24 predicted proteins | sample LakMenEpi13Jun11_FD_150692 | JGI IMG/M metagenome (GOLD analysis project Ga0208227, IMG submission 150692) | Freshwater microbial communities from Lake Mendota, WI - 13JUN2011 deep hole epilimnion (SPAdes) | ecosystem: Environmental > Aquatic > Freshwater > Lake > Epilimnion/Euphotic zone ...
TTGCCATCCTAATTCCAGAACTTTGTACATTAGAATAAAAGATGAATTAAGCAAGAAAAAAGTTGTGTGTAGTTACAACAATATATCTATTGAAGAGTCAGAAATAGATGAGGCTGCATTGATTGAATGTATGAGAAAAAAAAACGAAATGTTTAAAATTTATTATTTTTGAAAATGTTGATATTTCCCAAAAATTTATTTTTTGAGAAATTATATAATCGTAAATTAAATCTTGTTTTTTTTAAGTACCGACGTCTCTAACATCTTCAGTGCCGCCGCTTTCAGAGGTAACGCGAATCTTAGTATTAATAATTTATAACAATTATTAATACTAAATGTTTATGAAAAATTTTAAATAAAAAATAAGATATGAAAAATTAATTTTTAATAAATCAAAGTTTTAAATTTTCTAAAGATTTATCTTTAGAAATATATTTTTTAAAATATAGGAGTAAATTTCCAATTCAGTTTTAAAAAAAGATTATTACAAATTGTATCGTGAAAAATTTTTCTATCAACAGTTTTTAAAATTGGAAAATTTTCATTTTTACATTGATGATTATGTCTTCTTAATAGTTGAAAAAGTAAATAACTTGAATTTAAAAAATTTTTTCTATCTAATTCTTCTTTTTTATCTTTTCCATAAATTTCATCATATAAAAAAATTAATTCTTTAAAATCTTCAATTAATTTTTCTTCTAGATATGAAATATCATCAACACGTTTATTTGTTAACATAAAATAAATAAGATTAGCATTTTCATAATGTTTAGTATGTTTTAAATCTTTTAAAAACATCATGATATGACTTCTTGTTATTTGAGAATATCTTATTGGATCTGGACGTTTAACAGGTTCTTTTTGAAAAATAAGAAGACGATGTGCATTAAATTTTTTATCAAGATCATTTAAAACATTTTCTGGAATTTTACAATTTTGTTTTCCTTGATATTGTTTTATACAATCGTTAAAATGAAGAACTCGATTGTAAATAAATCTATTTACAACATTTACACGAATATAATCTTTATATGTTATTCCAGTTTCTGTTTTTTCTTCTTGTGCTGCACAATTTAAACATGTTTTATGATTATCAAATTCATCAATTTCAAATTCATCAACATTTGAATTATTACAATTAATACATGAATATTTTAATTTAATTTCTGCTGGATTTTCAGGAATTTCAATATCATACCATCCTTTTGATTCAATTAACTTTCTAATTATTGCTAAAAATTTAACAATCAAATCGTTTTTTCTTTTTAAAATAGAAAAATTATCATTTTCTCTAGAAAGAGGACTGTTTATAATTGAAATATATTCATTTATTATTTCATGTGTTTTTGTAAAAAATAAAATTTTATCAGATTTTTGTTCCAAATCCATTTTTTCTTTCAATTGTAATAAATTCTCAATCGTTTCTGGAAATAAATTTTTTTCTTTTAATGCATCATCAATTATTATTCTTTTTTCTTTTTTAATTTTATCTTCTTCTGTTAGTTTGTTAAAAATGGTTGTATTTAAAGATAATATATTTATTGTCATCCTTTGGTTTTTGATAAATATACTTATCCTATTTTTCAGCAGCTGTTAAAATCTTATTTTTAACAAAAATAAAATCTTAAAATTTGAAAAAAATAAAATATTTTAATTGAATCAATTTGAGATTGATTAAATTACAAAAAAAAACAAAATGGTAATTGTAACTGATACATCATCATTTTTCGTAAATAACCAAGCGTTATTTGGAGCTTATCCAACACAAGATCAAATAAAGCAATTAGAAAATTGGGGAGTTGATCTTATTGTAAATCTGACATCAAATTATGAAAAAAAAATTAAACCTTATTTTACTAATTGTAAAATTATTAGGTATGTTATTCAAGATAGAGGAGTTCCTGATGATTTAAAATCTTTTTGTTCTCTTGTTTTATTTCTTTCAGATATGATAAAAAATAAAAAAAAAATTTATATTCACTGTAAAGGAGGTCATGGAAGAGCAAGTTTATTAGTTTGTGCTATTCTTTGTTTTATTAATAAATTTTCTCTAGAAGTTGGATGTTTAACAACTTCTACATTTCATTCTTTCAGAATTGTTCATTCTTCAAAACCAAAAAAAAATGAATATTGGAAAAAAAAAGGGTTTCCACAATTTTTCGAACAAAAATTATTCTTGAAAACAATTTTTCAAGAATATGTAATTCCAGATAATTCTCCTTTTCAAATAAAAAATATATGGATTGATAAAACTTTTGATAATTATTTACTTTCTACATATTTAGGTTCAATTGAAGGAAATAATTCAGAATTGTTAGAAGAATACAGAAATAATCTTTTTAAAAATAATATTAAACAAATTGTTTAAGCTAAAGAAAATAATTAAATCTAAAAAAGAATGTTTATCAGTCCTTTAGAATTTAAAATTGAAAACGGAAATTTGGTAAAAGAAAATAGTCATGGATTTTCTTTTGTTTTCTTTTTTACACAAGAATGTATTTTTTGCAACGATGTTAAACCTGCATTTGACAAACTTGCAACAACTATAAAAGGTATATCTTTTGAAATGTGTAATGTTTTTGAATCGAATAATCGTTTAATTCATATGACACAAAATACCAATCATCCTATTACTTATGTTCCTTTTTTAATTCTGTTTGCGAACGGAAATATTATTGGTCAGTATTTACCAAATGAAGAAAATCCTCAAAATAATCTTCATGAGATGTTTGAATTTTTAACTTCTCAAACAACTAAATATGTTCAACAATATAATTCTCAAGAACAACAACTACCACAAAGAGAAACTACTACAACTTTTGGAATTCCTTATAATCGAGCTTCAAGAAAAGTATGTAAATTATATTCAGATGCTTATTAAATGAATAACTTAATGAAGGTAAAAATTATTCAAATCAATTAAGAATTTTTAGTTATATGAATGAATTATATCTCATGAACAAAAAATAAGTTTATAAAGTTCTAAGGTTTATCAACCTCAATTATATTTTCAAAAATTAAAAATCTCAAAAGATTTTTAATTATATTTTGAATAAGATTTTTTATCTTAAACAAGATATTTCATTCATGGAATATTTTTTAAAACAAACTGAAAATGAAAGAATTCATAATTCAAATACACAAGTTTAAAAAGCTTTTAAAACATTTTTATATTTTTTTTTTAATTTTTTCATTTTTTATACAAAACTAGATTTATTTTGAATGAAAATTAAATCTAATTTTCAACAAAATCACCTTTGAATATATATTCAATTTTTTCATTTTGACGTAATTTTAAAAAAGATTCTAAATTTGTTTCAATTTGTCCTTCATATAAAGTTATTTTATCTCCTACTTCTTTGAATAAAGTTTCAAAAGATTTTCTAATTTCTTCATCTTCCGAATCATCAAAAATAACAATTTTATCAACAAATTCGTATGATAAATTTTTTATTATTTCTTCTTTACAAAATTTTTTCATAATAATATATGTTTTTGTTGTTGGTGATTTTGAATCATCATTAAAAGTTATCATTTTTTCATAATTAAATAAACTTTATCTTAAAATAATCAAGATAAAGAAAAGTGTCGTCAGTATTAATTTTAAGATTAAACGAGTTATAGTTAAGAAAAAAATAAAAAATGGACAACGAATATTGTTATATTCAATCAGAAGAAAATAATATTGATCTTTTTGATTTATTTGATGGTGTATATGTAAAAGAAAAAAATGCATGGAGATTTAAAAAATCTCAAGAAAAAATAGTTTTAAACTTTCTTTCTTGTTCATCTTCTGAAGATGAACAAGATTTAAATTCATTTTTAAATAATTCAAATGAAAAAACTGAATTAAAAATAAAAAAAGATAGACTTCATAGAGCAAATTCTTTTAATGCTTCAGATAATACAAATGATTCAGATAGTAGTATTGAAGATTCTTTTATGAGAAAAAGAAATATACAAGATTCTGATATATCAAAATTGAAAAAAAAATTAAAATCGTTAAAATAATGTAATAAAATATTTATTTTTCAAAACTTGAAAGTTTTGAAATTGTTATAAAATTGTTTTGAAATTGTTATAAAATTGTTATTACATTATTTTTTTTCTTTTCCAAATTCTTGACATGTTTTTTCATATCTTTCTGCCAAATCTTGATTATTTTTATGAATAGCCCATTCTGCTCCTAAATTTTTCATTGTTATTTCAGGCTTTTCCAAACGTTTTTCTCTACAGAAAAAAAGATATTTTGATCTTAAATGTTTACTTTCATCTTTTTCTTTTGGTAACATGGTTTTCTTTTCTTCTCGATAACGTTTATTATCTGCTTCAGCAAGTTCAGAAAGCTTTTTTTTAATTTCAATATCTGGACAGTTTTTAAATCTTTGCCATTTTTCACCAAGTTTACATGTAACTTCGTGAATATTAATTACAATTTTCTCTTTTGATTCATTTTCTCCCAACTTTGAAATTTTTTCTTTCATCATTTCCTCCTGAATTTGAGGACGATATTCTTTACAGAAATAAATATATTCACTTTTTGGTCTGAGAGGAAAATTTTGTTTATTGTTTTGTTTCATAGAATTTTTAAATTTATGTAAATTGTTCTTTGATTTCCATAATTCAACAATAGAAGGATCAGCATTTGCGTTTAAAAATGAAATAATAAATTTATTTGCAGTGTAAAAATTAACATTCTCTTCTTTTACCATCTTATTTTGTTAACAATTTTATATGTTTAAATCGTCTTGAAGATGATGGTTATAACCATCACAATTTAATAACATTTTTACATAAAAAGTTAATTAATTTAAATTATTTTTATAATTTTTTTCAAGAATTTTATCTAAATTTTTTGTTGTATTCAAACACAGATCTTCAATTTTATCATCGCTTTGGTCTGATAAAACAATTTTATATAAAGAATCTAAAGAATTTAATATAATTTTCTTTATTTTTTCATTTCTTTTTAAACTTTGAAAATGAAATTTAATATTTTTTTTCCATTGATTATATTTTATTTTTTTTAAACAAAATAAAATTCTAAAATAATGTCTTATATCAGATTCTTGTTCGTTTAATAACAAGATATCAAATAAAAATGATAAAAACATTCTTTGAAAATGAAGTAAAAAAATACTTTTATTAATTTCAATATTGTTTAAAAAACCAAAAATTTTTGATATTTTTGGTAATAAAATTTTTTGATCTTTCAGTTCGTTTTCACATTTTAAAAGAAAATAACCTTCGTTTGGATTATCTAGTATTTCTCTTTTCAGGTTGTCATTTTCTCTTTTCCATTCATAAAAATGAGGATTGTGTTTTATTTCTTCATCTCCTATAATTCTTTTTGTGTTCCAAGAAAATGTTGTTTTACACATAACACAAAACATTTGATCACATCCTCCTTCTTCTTTTTCAATTTCTGAATTGCAGCTAGGACAATTACTAAATTTCTTTTTAATCATTTTAATTTTATCTACCGATTCAGAATTGCAAATATGAACATTATTTTTTTCAATAATTTCAAAACAATATTGACAAGAAAAATTTTTACATTCTGAACAAAAAAAAGAATCATCTATAAGTTTAAGTTTTTCAAATGATGAATTACATTTTTTACATTCAAAAAATGAAAAAATTTTTTTTTCATTTTGATGATTTAAATTTCTTAAAATTTCAAAAATTTCTTCATTTGAATTATCATTATCATTTATAAAATATTCATTTATTGAAAATTGAGTTTGAGAAAGTAATAATTCTTCTTTTTTGAATTTTTCTTCAAATTCTAATTTTAATAATTTTTTATGTTTTGAAACAGGCATATAATATTTTAAAGAATCTAAAGACAAATGATTTTTACAAAATAAACAACAAGGATTTAAAATATTATTTAACAAAAAAGTAAAAATACATTGTATACATACATTTTCAAAACATTTTTCACAAGAAAATTTTAGACGAATAAAATTTGTATATTTTTTAATACAGATTTGACAATCCATTTTTAAAACACTTTTTGAATTATTTGAATTAATTTTGAAAAATTAATTATTTTTAATGAAACATCATGAATGATCAAAAACTAGATTTATTTGAAAAAGTTCTCCAACTTTCTTTTATTGATACTTCAAAACAAAAAATTTTTGATGAATGTAAACATGAAACAACATGTTGTGAAGATAGTATTAAAAAAGTTTGTTTAGAATGCGGACAACTTCTAGAAGAAAATTATATTATTACAACAAATTATTTTACAGGTTTAATAGGAATGAAAAATAGAAAAGTTGTTGATTCATCTATTTATTCTGAAATTCCTCATTTTATTGATCATCATATTAAAGAATTAGCAGTTGAAATTTATCGTATTGCAACAAAAAATAAAACATTTAGAAACACTTCAAAAAAATCAATTGTTATGGCTTGTGTTCACAGAGCTTCTTCTTTGTTAGGAGACACAACAGCAATTTCATACTTTGATTTACTTCAAATGTTTAATTTAAAACAACATGAAGCAAATAAAGGTTTTACTATACTTTCTAGTAACATTCCAAAAGAATCAGATTTTTTTCAAAAATTTAATCATGAACGCGAAGAATTAATTGGAATTAATTCCAAAATGAAATTAGTTGAAATTAATGGAAATCCTCAACTTTTTAGACTTGTAGCAAATGTTTTTAATCTTTTAAAACAAAAAAGCAATATTGTTAATTCATCTCAATATAGTTCTGTTATTTGTGGATGTATTTATTTTTGGTCAATTTTTTTAGAAATGAATAAATCTGAAGATTTTTTTGCTACATCTTCAAAAGTTTCAAAAACAACACTTTTAAAAATTTATACTTCAATTTGTGATGTTGTTTTCAATCACATATTAAAAGAACTTTTTTCAAAATTATTAAAAAATTGTTGTCGTGTTCCAATAACAACTGGAAAAGGAGCAATCAAATTTCCAAATGATTTTAAAAAAAAATATAAAAATGTTGAACCAGAACAAATGATTTTTGGTTTGCAAGAAAAATGTTTTGTTTTTAATCCTTTTGATTATGAAAAAATTGAAGCTTATATATTAAATAATAAACTTCCATTAGAAAATGTTGGAGAAACATTAGAATGGAATTTAATTCTTTCAAAAGATTATTATACAACAAATTTTAAATTTCCTCTTATGGTTACTTTAATAAAAATCAATGATAAAAACATGTATTTTGATTTTTCAAAATATGATTTATTTAATAATACATCTGGAAAAAAAATTTTAAATGAAGTTTTATTAAAAAATTTTGATAAATCAATTCAAATGAAAAAAACAATTGAATTTTAGTTTGAAATAAAAATAAAAAAAAATAAAATGGAATGTGACAATGAAAAAATAGATTGGTTAGAAAAAGTTTTTTTAGAAATGAAAAAAATGTCTTTTGATGAAGACGAAGAATGGTTAAAATGTCAAATAATAGAAGATTTAGGATATCTTCCAACAAAAGAAGAAGCAAAAATTTATATTAAAAATATAGTAAATAAAAAAAAATTAGGATTTGAACATTCTAATTTTTCTGATATGAATAAAAGACAAAGAGAACAAGATGATTACGTTTTAAATCCTTTTCAAGCAGAAGAAGGAGTTGTAGAATGTAAAAAATGCGGAAGTTTAAAAGTATATAGTGTTTCTGTTTTAACAAGAGCTGCAGATGAACCAATGACGACAGTTTCTTTTTGTACGATCTGTAAAAATAAATGGTCTCAAAATGGTTAAATTAAATTTAATATTTCAAAACTTTTCAAGTTTTGAAATATCTATCAATAAATTTATTGAAAAATTGACTTTAATCTTGAATGTTTATAACATAAAACAAAAATGTTTGTCAAGAAAAGAAATGGAAAAACAGAAAATGTTTCATTTGATAAAATTACAAAAAGAATAACAAATCTTTGTAATTTTCAATCAAAATTAAATGTAGATCCTTCAATTATTGCTTTTGAAACAGTAAAAGGTTTATACAATGGTGTTTCAACAAAAGAATTAGATATTTTAGCATCTGAAATATCTGCTTCAAAAGCAACAACACATCCTGATTATTCAATTCTTGCTTCTAGAATTTCTGTTTCAAATCTACATAAACAAACAAAAGAAAATTTTTCTGAAGTAGTAAAAGATTTGTTCAATTTTAAAAATTTAAAAAATCAAAAAGAAAATAATTTAATTGGAAAAGATATTTACAAAACAATTTTGTTGCATCACAAAATTATCGATTCATGGCCATGTTATGATCGTGATTACATGTTTGATTATTTTGGATTTAAAACTTTAGAAAAATCTTATCTTTTAAAAATAAATAATATTGTTGTTGAAAGACCTCAACATTTATTTTTAAGGGTCTCTTTAGGAATTCATTTTGAAAAATATAATGATAATTGGTTATCAGAAGCAAAAAAGACTTATGACTTATTAAGTCAAGGATTTTTTACTCACGCCACACCAACTCTTTTCAATGCAGGAACACCTAAACCACAACTTTCTTCATGTTTTTTAATTGATATAAATTCTGATAGTTTACACGGAATTTACAAAACATTAACTGATTGTGCTCTTATTTCAAAACATGCTGGAGGAATTGGTTTATCAATTCATCAAATTAGATCAAAAAATTCTTTTATTGCCGGAACAAATGGAAATTCGAATGGATTAGTTCCAATGTTAAGAGTTTTCAATGCAACAGCAAGATATGTCGATCAAGGAGGAGGAAAAAGAAAAGGATCAATTGCAATTTATTTAGAACCATGGCATTCAGATATCGAAGAAGTTCTTGATCTCAAAAAAAATACTGGTTCTGAAGAACAAAGAGCAAGAGATTTATTTTATGCAATGTGGATTCCAGATCTTTTCATGTCAAGAGTAATTAATAATGAAAATTGGTCATTATTTTGTCCAGATGTTTGTCCTCGTTTGAATGAAACATTTGGAAAAGAATTTGAAGATTTATATTGTTCTTATGAAAAAAAAGGATTGCAAACTCGAAAAATATCTGCTAGATCTTTAATGACAAAAATTGTAAATGCACAAATAGAAACTGGAAATCCATATATTTTGTTTAAAGATACTATAAATGAAAATTGTAATCAAAAAAATTTAGGAGTAATTAAATCTTCAAATTTATGTACTGAAATTTGTCAATTTACAGATAAAAATGAAATTGCTGTTTGTAATCTTGCATCAGTTTGTTTGCCAAAATGCATTGAAAAAAATAAATTTAATCATGAAATTTTATTTGAAATTGTTCAACAAATTGTTAAAAATTTAAATAAAGTTATAGATAAGACTTATTATCCAATTCCTGAAGCAAAATATTCAAATTTAAAACATCGTCCAATTGGAATTGGAGTTCAAGGTCTTGCTGATGTTTTTGCAATTTTAAGATTTCCTTTTGAAAGCGAAGAAGCGTCAAATTTAAATAAAGAAATTTTCGAAACAATATATTTTTCTTCTCTTTCAATGTCTCATAAATTAGCTTGTGATTTTGGCTATTATGAAACCTTCAAAGGTTCTCCTTTGAGCAAAGGATTGTTTCATTTTGATTTGATGAAACAACAAGTTTCATTGAGTAAAAAATGGGATTGGGATGATTTGAGAAAAAAAATTCAAAAAGATGGTGTTAGAAATTCTTTGATGGTAGCATTAATGCCAACTGCTTCAACTTCTTTAATAATGGGAAATAACGAAGCATTTGAACCTTTTGTTTCAAATATATATACAAGACGTCTTCTTTCTGGTGAATTTATAATCGTAAACAAACATTTAGTTCGAGATTTAATAAAAATAAATTTATGGAATGATGAAATTAGAGATTCTTTAATAAAAAATAATGGTTCTGTTCAAAATTTAAATATTCCTTTAGAATTAAAAAATTTATACAAAACTGCTTTTGAAATTCCTCCAAAAGTTATAATTGACTTGGCTAGAGATAGACAATTTTTTGTTGATCAAAGCCAATCCATGAATATTTTTATTCAAGATCCATGTGTTCAAAAAATTACAAAAATGCATGTTTATAGTTGGAAACAAGGTTTAAAAACAGGTCTTTATTATCTTAGAACAAAACCTGCAGTTAATGCTGTAAAATTTACAATTGCTCCAGAAAATAAAAAAAAAGAATGTCAAGAAGAATGTTTAGTTTGTAGTGCATAAAAAATTTTTTTAAACTTTCCAGTTTTATTTAAAATATTATTTGTTAAAAAAATTTCAAAACAATAGTGTTTTGAAATAATATAAAAAATATTGAAAAAATTTAAACTTTTTGATTAGATAATTCACTTTTTATTTTTTTACTAATTTAATCTGTAAAAATAATTTTTATTCTTTTAATTTTATTTTTAAATTTAAATCATCAAAGATTTTTATACAGCAGATTTGATTCCACTAGAAGAAGAAACGCTATTCATTTTTGAAAGAGGCATTAATCTTCTTTGCCAATTTTCTGCGTTTTTCTTTCTCATTAATCTTTCCATCATTTCTGTTCTGAAAATTATTGAAGAATCAACAAATGAATTATTTGCCATTTGTTTATATTCATCAATATTTTGTAAAGGTTTATCAGGACCGTATGTAGGAGCCCATGAAAACATATCAACATTATTTCTAGAAATAAAATTTGGCATAGTTATAGAATCTATGTCTTTGTAAAAAAATTTGGGTTGTCCTGTTAATGAATCGGTATATCCTCTATAAGAAGTTCCATAACCTGTAAGACGTGGGTCATAAACATTACTAATATCTTGTTGAATTTGAACTTTTTCAATACAATTTGATAATGTAAAATTTTTTGGATCTTGTTCTGTAAACTTTATTCCCCAAGGTTTTTCTTGAATTTCAACTGGTCCCCAATCTTGAATATAAGAAATTCCAATATTACTTTGAATTGGTTCTCCGATATGTGTTTTTTGATAAACTCCAGGAACTAGAGTATTTGTCAATAAATTATCTTTTTTTTTTGATTCAAAATTATTCATTTTTGAATTGATAAAATTTTGTAAAATTTTATCAATTTCATCATCCTGAGTTTTTCCTAATTTTCTTTCTGAAAACAATTGATGAATATTTTTTCTCATTAAATCTTTATTTGTTATATTAATTCCGTTTTCATCAAGTTCAAAAATTATTTTCTGAATTTTATTTTCATTGTAATTTTTAATATTATTGTTAATGTTTGAAAAATTTTCAATTCCATCATTTGTAAATCCTGAAATTTCAGGATTTACAAAATCATTTTGAAATTTAGAAACTGGACAAGTGATCTCAGGTTTTTGAATAATATTTGATGAAATTGAAATAGGATTTAAATTTGAACAAGGAAAACAATTATTTGTATTTACATACGATGGAGGATAATTACAATTTTTTGATTTAGATAAATTAGAATTTATTCTTTTATTAACATTTTGAGGAATTATAGGAGAAAAATAATTAAAAGAACATTTACAAGGGCTTATAAAACAAGATTTACATTTTGTTGGTAAATTTCCAAAATTATAACCAGACCTTTCTTGATCAAAATTTGTAGAATTATTAATATTTGAATTTACAACAAAATCATTCGCTTTCCATACATCTAAATCGTGAGAACGAGGAGCGATTATTGGTGCAATTTTTGTTTTTGGATTTTGAAATCCAGCAAGTTTTTGATTTTGAGATTCAAAAGAACAATCAAAAACAAAAGATTTTTCATCATTACAAAATCTTTGTTGTGATAAAGGAAATTCAGTTTTATACATAAAATTTTGAGAATTAGAAGAAGAATATTCTTTTATAAATTCTGATAATTGTTGATTTGCAAGTTCTGAATTAATTTTCGTTTTTCCTCCTTTCATTGTTTGAGTGTTGAAAGCACATTTCGATTCACAATCTTCAAAACCTTCTTCTTTAGTTTCTGAAGCATGAGATACAACAGTTCCCATACTAACAGCAAAAAGTAAACCTAAAGCCAGTTCTGGTTTCCAAAAAGAAATTAATAAAGTAGCAACAATAGTTAATCTTACGATTGTATTTAATTTATGAACATAAGAATCATCTTCTTTTGGAATGAGTTGAAAAGAATTTACCAATTGTTTGATATCATAAATCCAAAGTTTGGTATCCATTTATTTTTAACAACCATGATATTATTTCAAAACAAAAAAGTTTTGAAATAAAAAAAATTATTTTGAAATAAATTTTAAACATAATTCATAAATATTTTTAATATTGGGATTATCACAAAATTGTTTAAGAACTAAAATTAATTCTTGAATTGATTTTATTACAGGTTCAATTGAATTTTCATTAATTATTTCTTCTTTTTTTTCTTGTTCTTTTTTAATCAATTCAGAAGAATTTACAATTAAAAATTTAACATTATTTTCTTGTAAAAATTTAATTATTTTTTCAAATTCCATTTTTTTCATCGATATTTGTTTTTAAACTATTTTTGATATTTTTTTAACTGTACAATTACTAGCAATTTCATTTAAAAATTTAAATCCACAGTTTTTAATTAAATATTCAAAAGAAGAATCAACAGAACAGATCTGAAATAAATAAGCATCTAAACATAAAGAAGAAATAGAAATCCAATCTTCACAATCAATCGAATTTAGGTTTTTCAATTTTATTTCATTAGGAGTAATTTCTTCGTCCAAATAAATTTCTTTTTTTAAAGGAAAATCAATATGTGGTGAATTTACTTTTGTATCATCTTCAATTAAAACGTCAAAAACTTTTTTTACATTGTTCCATTGACTAATAACATAAACTGTAGATTTATTTTTGATTTCAAAATCAACCCATCCAAGATGTCTTTTCAATAAATTTGATTGAAGTTTTTTAAAAAAATCATTCATTTGTTTTTGAGGTACTCTTGAATGATTTACATATTTTATAAATTCTAAAAGTGCATTGATTTTATTTCCTGTTTTCATAAAGTTATCTAAAACAATTGGATTAATTCCGTTTTCTAAATCATAATTAAATTTAACAGTTTTAACATCAAGAACATTTATAATTGGACGATCTTGTAAATCTACATTGTTTAATAAAAAATCTATAAAATGTTTTGGATTTGCAGTATTTTTTTCAATTTTTGGAGAATTTGGTTCAGATGTAAAATTGAATAAAGCTCCAAATTTAGACCATCTTTTTACATTTTTAAAATCTTCTAATCCAAGTTTTTGTGGAAATAGAAAAAGTTTTTTTTCTTTTGGTCCAATATTTTTTAAAACATTTAAACTTCCATAAAGAATTGAAAGAGTATCTTGAATTGCTCCATGTCTAAACATATTAGTAAAACCACGATCAATCAAACCATCATCTTCAGAAACAATAACTCTGGATTTTCCATAATCAATTATAACTGGTATTAATTCTGGTTGAATATTTAAAACTAATATTCCAGATTGATCATTTAAAACATAAGAAATTTTAGGAAAAGAATTTAAACGATACAACTCTTGAGGTTTTGAAATAATAATATTCCAAGGATATAAATCAAAATGAACAAAACCAATAGAATTTTGTGCAACAAATAATGCTAAATTTATTTGTATCAATATTGAAACAAATTGTTTAAAATTATAATAAGGAGATTTTAACCATTCAAACATTGTTATCCCTGGAATATATTCTGAAAAAACCATTTCTTTTTCATCTTTCAAAGGTCCATAAGTATAGCAAAAATTTGGAATTTTTGAAAGAAGTGAATTTATAGCTTTAATTCCTATATAACTTTCATGCAAATGCTCATTAACTTTTTCTTTATGGGAAGCTTTTTTACCAACTAGTTTAAAATTTTCTATACTGAAAAGAGATGCATTTCCGTTAACATTTTTAAAAATTTCAGAATTTTTTTTTATTTTATTTACAGGACCGTTTAATGTAGAATGTCTAATTCTTTTTACCATTCCATCTAAAGATCCGATACATCTTGCACATTCAAAATTTACTAAACTATATTCGATAGTTTTTTTATTCCATTCTGGTTCTAAAATTTTAAATAATAATTCATTTTCTTCTTGAATATTATTTTTAAAAAGATCAAAATATTTATAAACACCAGAAACAGAACTAACATCCCATAATTGTTTTTGAAAAAAATCCAAAATTGCTTCTGAATTTAAAAATTTATCATAAAATAATTTTGCATTTTTAGCAATTGTTTTACATTCATCATCATGTGAAATACACCATTGAATTTTTTCTATTAAATCTTCTAAATTTTCTTGAACAGGAACAAAATGAATATATGGTTTAAGAAATTTTTGGAACCACATATTCCATTCTGATTTTGCAATTAAAATTACAGATCCAGAAGCTAATTCATAAGAAAGTCTATAAGCTGCAACATTTCCTTCTAAATTTAAAATATATTTATATTTGCTTTGTTCTTCTAAAGAAAGTTTGTTTGCTGGTTTATAATTTATATTTCCTCCTTGAGGTGAGATAGTTTGAAGAAATTTTACATTTTCTAATTTTCTAGGACGAAGATTCCATTTTGTAATTCCTACATCTAATAACAATGGATTTTCAGCAGAAATTCTTAAAGCTGCAAGTCTTTGATTAACTTTTCCTGGAACTTTATCTTTTCCGTTACTAACACCTGCACCTGTACTAGAACCTCTAAAAACAGCTTTTTCAATTTTATCTTTCCAAGGAGTATATTTAGTTTTTGGATATTCTCTACAAGATTTAGGAAAAACTAATTCTTTTTCTTGATAAATAGCTCTTGCCCAATCTTCATATGTAGGAAGTAAAATATCTGCATATTTATCATTTCCAGAAAAAGAAAATATAGGTGCATATTTTGAATAATTGTGAGATTTTAATGGAATGTTTCCAAAAATGTGATTATATGGTTCTGTTTCGTTAACTGTTATTTGAGGAAAATCTCTTCGATTTATAAAAAATTCAATATCTGGAAGTTCTCTAGAAGAGCATAAATTGTTTAATAGATCAAATAACACTATAACATTATGATCTCCTTCATCATAATCAAAACGAAAAAGTGCATTATTAGCAAACCATTCTGAAATAGGTCTAATATTTTGTGGAGGTCGATAATTTTGTAACTTTGAAATATAACTAATAAATTCATTCATATCTTTAAATTTTGAAGGATCAAATTGAATTAAATTTTCAAATTCATTTCTGTATTGAACATTTGAAAAAGGAATAAACGATTCGAGTTTATTGTTTGCTATTCTTATAAAAATTCCTTTTTTTAATTTATAAAAAAGATATGAAAATGTATTAAAAACTGCTCTTGAATCAATATTTTCAAATTTTTTCCATATGAAATCTGGTTTTTCTTTTCCAAATATGTTTATTTTTGATAAATCTGGTTTTTCTTTAAAAATTAAATCTTTTCTTATTCTATTAATATTAAATTGATCAATATCTCCTGCTGTAAAAATATCATGTGTAAATCCATATCTAGGATTTGTTATAATATTTTTTTGTTGTTTACATTTTTCTAAAGCCATTCTTCCTTCACTGAAATAAATCATTATTTGTTTTTTATTATTATAAAACAATCTATTTAAATTTTCAATTAGCAATAAAAATTTTTATTGCTAAAATTTTTAATTATTTCAAAATGAATTATCATTTTGAAATTTCATCAATTTTAAATATCTAAACATTTTCTATAAGAAAAATCTGTTAAACCTTCAAAAAAACCAACTAAATAATCTCCATGTTTAGCACCAAGGTATCTTGAAAGCGGATCTTTTGAAGAAATGATAGGAATTTTATCATTAATTTTTTCACAAAATTTCACATTTTCTGGATTATTTTTATCCAAAAATAATGGTTCAAAAAGATCAAAACTCATTTCTTCAAATTCAAAAGTTTCAAAATAATAAATAGAATTAGGATCTTTTGATATCATAGAAATATTTTGTTTAGCATCAGAAGTTAAAGGAATTTCATGAATAATTATTAAATGAAAAATATTTTTATTTCCAGCAATTACAATAAATTGTTTAAAAATATTTGTAGTAATTTTTTCATCACATTTTTTTCTGTCAATGAAAAAAACTAAAGTTTTAGTTTTTTTCTCTGAAATTGCAATCATATATTTCTCTTCCATTTTAATATCTGTAAAACCTCTTCTTGATAACATTAAATGTGTATTTTTGATAACAATTTCCATTTTATTTATTTATTAATTCAACTAACTTAAATTTCAATTTATTTTATAAAAATTTATTGACAAATACTTGCCATATATTTTGTATTACAAAAACCACATCCTCCACCTCCTGTTCCATATGCTTGTCCAATTTGAAAATAATTTCCTCCTGAAGAACAATTATCTGAACCATGTGTTAGAGTATCATATCCAGGACTTGAATAACTTGGAACTATATAATATCCAGATACAGATGTCATAGGAATTGGTGGTCTAATTCCAGATGAACATGAATTATATCCTCCAAGAGTTGCATAATTATTAGATTGGGGGCCAACATCCGCTGCAGTGTAAGATGAAGTGTAACTGTTATTTATAAAAGGCATTTTTTGGATAAAAAGAATAAAAAATAAGTCATTTTGAAAACATTTCAATTTTGAAATGTTTTCTCACATAGTTAATTATTCATCAATTAAATTTTCTTTTTCCCATTCATTTACAAAATTTGTTAAATCAGAATTCCATAAATCTTTTTCAGTTTTTTTCTGTAAATTTTTAATTTCTGATTCTAAATCAGAAAGACGTTTTAAAAGTTCTGAGCATTTTTCTAAAGTTAATGAACGAACATTCATATCAAGCAATAATTTTTGTTCAGAATCGATTTTAGTAATTTTTGCAAGTTTTTCTAAAATATTTTTTAATTCGTCTGTTAAATCTATTTTTTTAGATTTAACAGCTAAAATAAAATTGTATTTTAGTTCCATTATATTTTTTTCAAAATTAAGTTTTTCAAGTTTTGTTTCTTTTCTTTTTTTCAATAATTCTAATTTTGATTTTCCCCAAATATCAAAAATATCAATCAATGTTACTTTTTTAATAAAATCTTCTTCATCAAATACTACTATATTTTCAAGAGATAAACTTGAATTTAATTTAGTTTCAAAATTGTTTGGAAGTTCGTCATGAATTTCTATATCAACATTTTCAGGAGTAGATCTATTAATATATTTAATATTTTTTTCCTCAATCCATTCTATAAAAGAAGAAGTCCATAATCCAATAGGAAGTTCTTTTATAGTTGTAATATTATTTTTTGTTGAAAATATTCCAAATGTTTTAAATTTATCATTTCCAACTTTTTCAATTTTTCCTTTAAAACCTCTATACCAAGGAATCATTGACGAAACAAAAGATTCAAAATCTGATCTTTTGTTCATCATCCATAATTTTGATGCTTTCAAAACATCTTTAGGATTGAATAAAGGGCAAGAACAAGACCATCCAGTTCCAATTCCTGTTGAACCATTAATTAAAAGAATAGGTATTGTAGGAACATAATAAAAAGGTTCAATTTTTATTCCGTCTTCTTCTTTTTGAATTAATAATTGATCATCTTCTTCTGGAAATAACAAATCAAAATAATTAATTTTTTTCGTAGAAATATATCTTGAATTTGCAGCATCTTTTCCTCCTTCAAGACGAGATCCAAACATACCATCTTCTGTAAAAAGTTGTAAATTATTACTTCCTATAAAACTTTGAGCAAGATTTACAATTGTATTTGCTAAATTTTGTTCTCCGTGATGATATGATGTTTTTTCAGCAACAGAAGCAGCTAGTTGAGCAACTTTTACAGGTTTTTTATCATCTCTTAATTTCACAGTAAATACAATTTTTCTTTGAGATTCTTTCAGTCCATCTATTGCATTAGGTAAAGAACGTTTACAGTCATCATGAAAAAATTTTATTAATTCTGTATTTAAATGTCTTGAAATTGGAAATTTAATTAATTCATCTTTTTCATCATCTAATGTTGGATATTTTTGATTATTTTCTAAAGGAGAATATTCAGACAACCATTTTTTTCTTTCATCACTTTCTTCTTTATCAAAAGCAATTGCAAAAAATCTATCAGAGTTTTTATCTTCATTAAATTGTAACATTTTTTTTCCAAAAACTTTTTTAACTTCATTTTGTTTAATTGTTCCTAATCCTTTGTGATATTTAATTTGAAGTTGTTTTATTGATTTTTTTTTTATAAATTGTCTCCAAGATCTTTCATCATAAATATAATTATCTAATCCAATTTTAATTAAAGGCGTTTTCATACTGAGAATAAAATTTGTTTTCAATATTTCAGGAAATAAAGAATGAAACAAATTTAAAATTAATCCTTCAATATGAATTCCATCTGTATCTGCATCTGTGAGAATAATTAAATGTCCGTAATTTAATTTATCAAAATTTTTTGGTTTTTTATAATCTAAACCTAAAATATTAATTAAATTTGTAACTACAACATTTTTAGAAATAATGCTTGGTGTTGCGTTTCTTGTATTTAGAATTTTTCCTCTCAATGGATAAATTCCAAAATAATCACGTCCTTTTCCTACTAATCCTTTAATTCCATTATCTATTCCTTCAACACAAAAAGTTTTAGCTGATAAACCTTCACATACAATTAATGTACAATCTTTTCTTTTATTGGTTCCTGAATAATTTGCTTTATCATATCCATCAATTTTTGGATGTTTAGTTTTTTTTAAAGCTATTTCTTTAACTGCAATATTTGTTTCTTTTTTTAAAATTAATTCTTTTAAATTTTTTCCAATTGACCATGATAAAATTTTTGTAACTTGAGATGTAGTAATTGGATTGACTTTAATTACTGTTTTTAATTCATTTTTTTCTTGACTTTCAAATTCAGGATTAGAAATTCTTGTTACAATAAGAAAACGGAAAAAAATTTTTACATCTTTAACAGTTAATTTTGATGTTGATTTTTTTTTAGCAATTTTATCAATGATTGGTTTACAAACAGCATCAGTCCAAGCTAAAACATGCTTTCCACCATTTTTTGTTCTGATTCCATTAACAAAAGAAATCGATTCAAAACCTGTTTCAGATGAAACAACAAAAACTTTCGAATTTTCATCTGAAAGTTTCAACATTTCATTTGGAGGCGAAACCATTAAATTAAAATATTCTGTAAGTTTATTTGGTAAAATAGTTTTATTAACAGAAACTTCTAATCCAGTTACCATTCCAGCGTTAAGAACTAAATAAGTTAAAAATTCTATTTGATCTTTTTTTAATTCTTTCATTCCAAACCATTTAAAATCAGGAGTCCAAGTTATTTTAGTATAACCATTTTTCAAAGAACTTTTTGTAATTGATGGATCTTTTGTATTTTTCATATTATTTGTCCATTTTTGAAAAAATTTTAATTTTTTTTCTGAATCAACAGCTTCAACTATAAATTCTGTCGATAAAACATTTGTTAATTTTGCACCTAATCCATTTCTTCCTGCTGTAAATCTTTTTTCTTCATCATCATAATTTGATCCAGTTAATAAATGACCAAAAATTAAAGAATGATAATACAAACATTCTTTATTTTTTTCAATCGGAATAACAGCTCCATCATTTTTAATACTAATTTCAGATTTTGTAATTTCGACAGAAATATAAGACATTTTTTTATTACTTGTTCTTTCATTGTTATCAACTGCATTTGATAAAATTTCTTGAAAAACTCTTACGAATGCAGGTGAAATTTCAATTTCTTTTTTAATAATTTGATCTATTGAAAAAACATATTCTGATATTTTTTCAATAATTTTTGATCCAACATATGTATCTGGTCGTGATAAAATATGTGAAACATGATCAAGTTTTAAATATTTTGTTTGATTCATCTTTTTTATTTTATATATTGAATAAATAGAAAAAATTTCAATTTTTTTATTTCCAAAGGTGTCCCCCTTTGGAAATATTTTAAATATTTTAAATAGTTATTTCTTCACATTTTAATTGAATTCCTTCATCATAATATCCACTTGATGTACCAAACCATATAATTTCTATTTCTTCAGTTTTATTATCACAATCTTTATAAAAAAATTTATAAAATGTCCATGTAAAATGATCATCTGCATATGCTTCTGTTTGTTCATCAAAAGTCTCGTTTGAGTTTGAAACTTTTTCTGTTACATCAAAAATTGTTTTTCCAATTAAAGTATTAAGATTGTCTGTTTTTGAATAAATATAAACTTTTTCACAACAATCTTGGTCATGAAACATTGTAATTTTTTTATTATTTTCTGTTTCGAAAACAATGTTTCTATTTATTTTTCCCCATTCTACGCTTTCTTCAATTTTTACATTGATGATTTTAAAAGATTTTAAGATCTCTTTTAAATTATCAACAGTGAAAAGTTCTGAATCTTTAATCATTTTGAATTATTTCTTTTTTAAATTTTAATCTAAAAATTTCAATTATTCATTTCTTCTTGAAAAATTGTCTGAAGGACAATTATTTTTTTTAACATATTCAAAACAAGAATTTCTTCTTTCTTCAGCTGCAATATATGTTTTTAATGTCCATGGACATCCATTTTCATGTGCATATTCGAGACATTTTAGTCGATTATATCTAGCAGCTGCTATACATATAGTTTCATCCCATGGACAACCATTTTCATGAGCATATTTCAAACATTCGAGATGTCCATTTTCTGCTGCTTTTTCACAAATACTAATATTCCATGGACAACCATTTTCATGAGCATATTTCAAACATTCGAGATGTCCATATTCTGCTGCTTTTTCACAAATACGAATATTCCATGGACAACCATTTTCGTGAGCATATTTAAGACAATCAAGTCTTCCATATATTGCTGCTTTTTCACAAATACGAATATTCCATGGACAACCATTTTCATGAGCATATTTAAGACAATCAAGACTTCCACTTTCAACAGCAAATTCACATGTTCGTACATCCCATGGACAACCATTTTCGTGAGCATATTTAAGACAATCAAGACTTCTAAGTGCTGCTGATTTACAACAAGTTTCTTCATCCCATGGACATTCATTTTCATGAAGATATTTTAAACATTCTATTTTTTTGTATTCCACTGCATAAACACATGCTTTAGAATTCAAAGGAATTTTTTTTTCAACACTAAATTTTAAAATTTTTAATCCTCCAATTACTGAATTATTACATAATTCAGTCGAATTATAAGGGCATCCATTTTCAATAGCCCATTTTAAAATATGAAAATGTCCTTTTTTAGCTGATTCATTACAAACATTTTGATCCCATGGACAGTTATTTTCACGAAGCCATTTTAAAATATTTAAATTACCATTTGAAGCTGTTTCAAAAGTTTCAGATTCAGAAAAATAAAAATTATTTTCACGAAGCCATTTTAAAATATGAAATTGTTCATATTTTACAGCAATATTAGCAACCTTATTTAATTTATATCCCGCTTTTTTTGCTCGTTTTAAACAACTCAAATGTCCAACTTCAGCAGCAATTTTTGGATGTCTATGATAAGGATCAATACAGCAATCGTTTAAAAATGCTCTTTGTAAAGATCTTTGAATATTTTTTTTAAAAAAAATATAAAATTCCATTTTTAATGGTTAAAATTTTAACCTTAAATTTGTAACGGGTTGGTTACATGGATAACTACAGGAACTTAAAACCTTCGGTATATTCATAAGAATGAATATTACCCTCAGGGATAAGTAGCTACGTAGAAGTGGGGAGAACACTGTATTTGTACATTACACTTATACACATACAGTTTACATTACTTGTAGCAACAGATGAAGAGTGCTGTGAAGTCTGGGGGAGACCTCCGTTTATATAGGGCGACTGGTGAATGTATCCTCACCCATTATGGTAAGGACATGCATGAACTGAGCATGTGATTGTCACACGAGGACAACCACTGGCTCTTGGGTGTGGTCCCTAGCAACTGCTATAAATTAATAAAAATATAATTAAAAATTATATTTTCACAATATGCTTTCAATTGTAATGGCACGTTTATGTATTTATTCATATAAAAACGAAATAAATCAACCACTTCCAAAACCTTTTGAAACTTTTGAAAAGGTAAATGAAAAAAATATTCAAGCATACCTTTTTGAAGGAAAAAAACATTTAGCAGTAGTTTTTAGAGGGACTGATGAAATTAGTGATATTTTTAACAATATAAATATATTTCCAGTAAAAACAAAAATAGGTAGAATTCATAAAGGATTTTATAATGCTTTTTTAAAAATTAATTATTTAATAAAAGATAAAATTGAAACAAGTGAAAAAAAAATATTTGTTACAGGACATTCTTTAGGAGCAGCGATTGCAACAATTTTTTCTGTTGTAAATAAAGAAAAAAATCCAATTTTAATAACTTTTGGTTCTCCAATGGTTGGAACAAAAAGTTTTACAAAACAGAATAAAGATTTGTTACATATTCGATGGATAAATTCTAAAGATATAATTTGTAAAATTCCATTTTTTTTTTCACATTTCGGTGAAAAAAGAATTTTAGAATCCAACTCTTTTTTTTCATTAAAAAAAAATCATAAAATAAGAAAATATTTTTCTCTTATTGAAAACTTAAGTTTTAAAAATAAATTTTTAGAATTTGAAATAAATTTAAAAATTTGAAATTATAAGCTTTAGGTTTAGTTAAAGATAATAATAAAAAATAACAAATGGATACATGTGAATATGGAAGCTTGAAAGCTCGTAATATTTATCAATTTGAAATTAAAAAATGTAAATGGAACAACTTTTACAAATATGTGTTTTTGTTTTTTATTGTATCTTTTTTCTTAACAGGTTTTATTTTGTGTGCATATTATTTTAATTTTTGGTTAATATTTTCAAACAAACCAACAGAATCTAATGAAACACTTTCAACTGTTGATTTTTTACCGAAAAACAAAAATTCAACAGTTTTTGATGAAATATTGAAAACTAATTTCATTACGGAAAAAGAAACTACGACAGAAAAAGAAACTACGACAGAAAAAGAAACTACGACAGAAAAAGAAATCACAACCGTTACAAAAAGATATATTACTACAAAACCATTTTTATATATTACACCAATAAACGAGAAAACTCAAGTTAAAGATATCTATATTGATTTAGATTTTCAAGAAAATTGTAAACAAAAACCTGACAAGGAGTGTTGGAATTCATTTACAACATATGACACTAATTATGTTGTAAATGTTCAAATATTAGTTAGTTTTGTTATGAGAAACTGTAATGCAACAGAAACAAAGTGTACTAATATAAGTAATAAAAAATGTTTTCAACAAAACTGTTTTCAAAAACCAAATTTTTTAGTATTTTTTAATGAAATTGAATCTTTTAGTTCGATTACACCGAAAAATGTGTATTTTTTATTATCAGAAGGAAACTACCATAGTTCTTGGCAATCTGAAGAGTTGACAGATTTCAACAGAAAAAGTATGAAAAAAACACAAACTTTAATAAAGAAAATCAACGTTTTTAAAAATATACCATCTGATCAGTTGTTTTTGTCGTTTACAAAAGTTAAGGAATTTGAATGTAAAGATTGTAAAAACCCTGACGGAAATTGGCGGAATGATCAAACTAAGATTTTACCAGTTATTGTAAATAATGATAATGATGAATCAATCCTTGTTTACATACATTATTCTTTATATTCTGTTATAACGTTAAAAAAAGATTTAAAAGGAAAAGGAGTGCATTTACACGAAAGATTACATGAGTTTATTAATGTCAACACGGTATCATTTTTGACAAAAACAATACCTTTCAACTCTACATTATCATTAAAATTATACAATGGAAAAAACACTGTTTCTAAAGTCTTAATAGATAGTAAAACAAAAACTCGTTTACGAGATATAATTTACTATCATAACAAAAAACCGACATTATTAATTCAAAATTTTGGTGCAGGTTTTCATCTAGGTGATTGGGGACCTGAATCTTCTGGGTCTAGTTATTACCATATCAATTTCAGGATAGGAAAATATACAAAATTAGTTATGAAAGATGCAGGATTTGAGTCAACAAATTCTTTGAAGCCAAAATATAAATAATTTTTTAGGTTTTACACGTGGTAAAAAGGATTCGAATGATTTTTCGCATTAAAATATAAACAATTTTCAAAACTTAAAAGTTTTGAAAATTTAATTACATATACTTTTTTCATCTGAAAATTTAAAAAATCAAATAAATTTTTTGCTCATATTGTAAAAAAAATTCTGGTTCAAAAATTGATTTGAACAAATCAAAAAAAAAAGAAAAATCAAATCTAAGAATGGATTGTCTTCAAAAATCTTGGTTTTTTGTAAATTTGATTGATTCTGAAGAAAAATTTATTCCTTTAGAAAATGGAAATTTTTTTCTAGAACACGGAACAGAATATAAAATTATTGTTGGAAACAATAATAAAAATTGCAGAGCTAATGCAACAATTTTTGTCGATGGAAAAAATATTGGAAGTTTCAGAATTGAAAAAAATAGTAAAATTGAAATTGAACGTCCTTCTGAAAATTCAAAAAAACGAAAATTTACATTTTTTTCAAAAAAATCAAGAGAAGGAAAATTAGGAAAATTAAATAAATGTTCAAAGTTAGGTCATTTGAAAGTAAAAATTCAATATGAAGATATTTACAAAGAATTTTTTTCAATTGCTAATGATGATGGAACATTTGACGTGTGTGATTTCAATCCATCAAGAATTCAAAGCGATTCAGAAATTGGAGGAACAGCACTTGGAAAAAGTTCAAAACAAACATTTACAAATGCTGAATACATGAAAACTATTGATGAAATTATAGAATTAAAAGCTAGAATGTTTTTAAAAAGAAAATAATGTTCCATTATAAAATTTCAAAAAAAAATTTTCAAAAAAATTTTCAAAAAAAATTTTCAAAACTAAAAAAGTTTTGAAAAAAATACTGATAAAAATGAATGGAGTGTGAATTGTCATGTTTTCTCCGATTGAAATTTAAAATTTTCAATAAAATTTATTCAAAATTAAAAAATATAATTTTTTAATTTTATTTTTAAGAAATTAATTATTCTAAATTGTTTTCAAAACAAAATTATTTTAAATTGTTTTAAAAATTTTTAAAATTTAAAAAATGACCAAATACATATAAAAATTTATTAATTGAGAAAATAAAAATCCAAATAAAAAATACATCAAAAAAATTTTATTTAAAAGATTTTTTGTTTCGTCTAAATTTTTATTTAAAAGATTTTGCAATTCAATTTTTTCATTTAATTCTTTAATTAATAATTTTTGAATTTTTTTTATTTTTTCTTTTTGAATATAAATTCCGTATTTTCTGATAGAAGGAAGAATTTTTTTAAAAAATAAATTTAAAAATTTATTTTTTAATGAAACTTTTGATTTCATAATCAAAGAATGAATTTGAAATTTATTTATAAAAATATTTTGATTATATTTAAAATTTTTATTAAAATTGTTTTTATTTCTTATTAAATCAGATGAAAAAATATCTTTTTTTTTTATTTTTGTAAGATTATAATTTTTTTCAAAACCAAGTTTCTTTAATGTTATTTTTTTGTATTTTAAAATGTTCAAGACATCTTTTACACAAAAATAAGGATTTTCAAAAGTTCCTAAAATTTTTATTTTATGTTTTTTTCCATTGAAAGAAATTTTTATAAAATTTTTATTAGTATTATTTCTAAAATTCATTTTTAAAAATCAAATTAATGCAAAATAAAAAAATCAATATTTAAATATTGATTTTTTTATTATAGATAAAACTAAAAAAAAATGGAACCTGATTTTTTTAAATTCAAAGATAAAAATGTATATGATTTAGATTCTCTTATTCAATATGATCCATCATTTTTTTTAGATTGTTTGAAACGTAAACGTAATGTAATAATAAAAAAACAAATACCAAAAGAACATTATTTTTACGTAAAAATAACAAAACTTGGATGGGTTGAAATTGATTCAAATTATTTAAGAGCTAAAATATTAGTTACTGAAGATTGGGCAAAAACAAATATAACTAAATTTATAAAAAAATATAGTTATTGTAAGTTCTTTAAAATAAAAAAACTGTTTTGTTAAAATATTTTAACAATCTATCTTCTTCAGTTAATTCGATATCAAAAGAAGTTTCTTCTTTCACTTCTCTAATTGCACATTCTTTAAAACTTTCACCTATTTCAATTCCTCCTTTTGGAAAACCCCATTTATTTTGATTTGCTAAATTTAATAAAAAAATGAAAATTAAAAACGAAAATATTATTTCTTAGATTTAAGAAAAAATTTTTCTAACTTTTTTCATTGAAAAAATATTTTAAAACTTTTAGTTTTAAAATAAAGTTTTTAAAAATTGATTTTAAACTAAAAAAATCAAAAAAAGGAAAAAATGCATCCTTTTATGTCAGACATAAAATTGTCTGATTGTTTAAAAAATTTTAATAAAAATAAAATTCAAAAAAACAATTTTGAAAATTGTTTTTCTATAGATAAATTATCATTTGATGGTTTAGTATTGAATAAAATAAATTTTAATAAAATTAAAAAAGATTTTGAATTAATTTCAAATTTTAATCATATCAATCTTGAACCAATTTTAAATCTTCAAAAAAATTCAGATTTTATTTTTTTTACAACTCCTTTTTTTATTGATAATCTTGAAAATGTTTGGAATCAAAAATTGCAATTTGTAAAATATAATGTTTCTCAAATGTTTTTTGATTTTTGGAATGGTCTTGATTTTTTAAAATCAAAAAACATTTGTCATGGATCGATTCATGAAAATAATTTAGCTTACAATGGAAATAATTGGTATCTAAGTGGACTACTATCAACAAAGAAAGATGACAATTTTGTTTCTGGATGTCATATAAAACCAATATTTCAATCAAGAAGATTTTTACATTTTAATTCTGATAAATCTAATTCCGAATTGAATCTAAGTGACGATATGTGGCAATTGGTATTAATGTATGTTATTACTTATTATGGATCAAATCCGTTTTTTTCAAAAAATTATGAAACAAATTATAATATTTACAAAGGAAATTGTAAAGAAATATCAAATTCAGTTTATGGAAAATATTTAAAAGAAATTCTGATTTCTTTCAATGAAATAAAAAATAATGATTATTATTATATTTTAGAAATTTTTAAAAATAATACTGATAATTTATTATTTTTATTTGAAGATTTACAAAAGTTAAAAATATAAAAAGTTATTAAAAATTTTTTATGTCCTTTGAAAAAATTGATTTTTTTCAAAAACGAAAATATGAAGATTTAAATGAAAATGTCTTGTATTCAAAAATCTTGGTATTATGTAAATTTGGTGGATTCTGAAGGTAAATTTATACTTTTAGAAAATGAAAATTTTTTTCTAGAACACGGAACAGAATATAAAATTATTGTAGGAAACAATAATAAAAATTGTAGAGCTAATGCAACAATTTTTGTCGATGGAAAAAATATTGGAAGTTTCAGAATTGAAAAAAATAGTAAAATTGAAATTGAACGTCCTTCTGAAGATTCAAA
>Ga0208227_1000057_pt1 | contig 26604 bp, 24 predicted proteins | sample LakMenEpi13Jun11_FD_150692 | JGI IMG/M metagenome (GOLD analysis project Ga0208227, IMG submission 150692) | Freshwater microbial communities from Lake Mendota, WI - 13JUN2011 deep hole epilimnion (SPAdes) | ecosystem: Environmental > Aquatic > Freshwater > Lake > Epilimnion/Euphotic zone ...
TGCCTTTATTGGCCTACCAGAGTGTTTTCTTGGATTAGTTCCTGGATGGGGTGGGGCAACATTGCTACCAAAGCTTATTGGTCCAGAAAATGCGGTTCAGGTAATTATATTAAATGCTTTAAATAACAACACCATGTTAAAAGCTAAAGATGCGCTATCCCTGGGTGTAGTCGATGCTGTTTATGAACCAGCTGATTTTCTTGAACATTCAGTTAAGTTTGCAGCAGATATTTTAAGTGGGAAAAAGAAAATTGACCGTAAAGATTTTAGTAAAGATAGCGCAGGTTTTGAGAAAGCTATCGCCACCGGAAAAGCTGCAGTTGCTAAAAAATATAGCGGCGCACAAATACCTTCTCCCCTTGCCGCTCTTGAGTTAATTAGAGCTGCGCAAACAAATACAGTAAGAGATGGATATGCAGCTGAAACAAAGGTGTTATCAGATTTAGTTATGAGTGATGGCCTGCGGGCTTCACTTTATGCATTTAATTTAATACAGAAGAAACGTAAAAAAGTTGAGGGTGCTCCTAAACCTGCTCTTGCTCGTAAAATTACCAAAGTTGGAGTTGTAGGTGCTGGTCTTATGGCCTCCCAACTTGCCCTACTTATGCTGCGTAATTTAAAAGTTCCAGTAGTAATTACTGATTTAGATCAGGAGCGAGTTGATAAGGGTTTAGCTTGGATAAAAAATGAGATCCAAAAGTTAGTTGATAAGAAAAGATTAAATCCTGAGGCAGCTACTCGCTTACTAGGTAATATCTCTGGCTCAGTTGATCAAAAGGTATTTGCTAACGCAGATTTTGTTCTTGAGGCAATATTTGAAGAGCTATCTCTAAAGCAAAAGCTTTTTAAAGATCTAGAAGCGATTATTACGCCAGAGTGTATTTTGGCAACAAACACCTCATCTCTTTCAGTTGAAGCTATGAGCGAGGGACTTAAGAATCCAGAAAGAGTTGTTGGTTTTCACTTCTTTAATCCAGTGGCAGTAATGCCTTTGCTTGAAGTTGCTAGAACATCTAAAACAGATGATGCGACTGTTGCAACTGCAATAAATATTGGTAAAGATCTAAAGAAAACCATGGTTATTGTTAAAGATGCACCTGCATTTGTAGTTAATCGCCTACTAACTAGGTTTATGGGCGAAGTTACTGATGCAATGGATGAAGGAACTGCCTATGAGGTAGCAGATGCTGCGATGGCTCCCCTAGGTTTTCCAATGTCCTCACTTGAATTACTTGGCTTGGTAGGACCAGGAGTAGCGCTGCATGTTTCTCAAACTCTAAATAAGAATTTAGGAGCTCGCTACAAAGTTTCACCAACAATGCAACGCTTTGTTAAAGAAGGTGTTAAAACTTTCTATGTTAAAAATGAGCAAGGTATTAACACCGTAAACCCTGCAGCACTTGCACTACTTGAAAAAGGTGAGAAGGCTTCAACGGCAGAGCAAGTTAGAAGGCGAGCATTAGAGGCGATAGCAACTGAAGCAAAGATGATGCTTGATGAAGGTGTTGTTTCAACACCACAAGAGATTGATATTTGTATGTTACTTGGCTCAGGTTGGCCAATGCATTTAGGCGGAATACTTCCTTATTTAGATCGTGAAGGAATTAGCGAAGCGGTTTGCGGTGCTCGTTTTCATCCAAAGGGAGTTGCATCTCTTCCTTAACATCTACTGAAAACTCATCACTGCTCCATGTAACAAGTGATCTTGTAATATTTTGAACAGTAATTCCTAGATCCTCTAAAATTTGCGCTCTCTTAGCATGTTCTAAAAATTCTAATGGCACGCCAATTGAATGAACCGGCACATTAAGCCCAGATTCTCTAAATAACTCAGAGATTGTGCTGGCAATACCACCATGCTTTATGCCATCTTCAATCACTACGACTTTCTTATAACGTTGTGCCATTGTTACTAAAGATTTTGGTAATGGTTTAACCCATCTTGGATCAATTACAGTAACGCCTACTCCTTCTCGATATGCCTGTGCTGCAGCATCAACTGCAACTTGGGCAAAAGCTCCAATGCTTACTAATAAAATATCAGCGCTCTCTCCTCGATATAAAACATCAATGCCATCTCTTCTTTCAAATGCAGGAATATCTGGATTTACGGCGCCCTTTGGAAATCTAATTAGAGTTGGTGCATTACTTATATCTAACGCTTCTCGAAGTGTTTCTCGAACTCGCTCACCATCACGGGGGGCTGCAACATGTAATGTTGGCACAATTCCAGTAAGTGCTAGATCCCAAATACCGTTATGTGAAGGTCCATCATCTCCGGTAATACCTGCTCGATCTAATACAAATGTCACACCTGCTTTATGAAGAGCCACATCTAATAAAAGTTGATCAAATGCTCTATTTAAAAATGTTGAATAGACAGCTACTACTGGATGAAGGCCTGCATATGCCATACCTGCAGCAGCTGTTGTTGCATGTTGTTCAGCAATTCCAACATCAAATGTTCTATCTGGATAAGCTTTTTCAAATTTATCAAGGCCAGTTGGTCCCATCATGGCTGCGGTAATAGCTACAACATCACTACGTTTTGCACCGATCTTTACTAATTCATCTGAAAATACACTTGTCCAACTTTGGCCAGCTTTACTAAGTGGTTGTCCGGTCTCAGCATCAACTACACCAACTGCATGAAATTTCTCAGCCTCATCATTAACTGCTGGAGCATGTCCTCTACCTTTTTCAGTAATAACATGAACTAGTACTGGACCACCAAAATCTTTAGCTGATAATAATGCCCGCTCGATCGCAGAGATATCATGGCCATCAACTGGTCCAAAATACTTTATTCCTAAATCCTCAAACATTCCTTGCGGTGCAACAATATCTTTAATACCTTTTTTCATCCCGTGTAGGGTTTCATAAATTGGTTGACCTACTACCGGTGTTTTTTCTAAAACACCTTTACCCCAATCTAAAAACTTCTCATAGCCACGAGTTGTGCGAAGAGTTGATAAATATGTAGCAAGGCCGCCAATTGTTGGCGAATAGGATCTTTCGTTATCATTTACAACAATTACTAATTTTTCTTTTTTATTTGCAGCTATGTTATTAAGTGCTTCCCAACTCATACCACCTGTTAAAGCGCCATCACCGACTACACAAATTACAGTTCTATCATGCTGATTTGTTAACGCAAATCCTTTTGCAATTCCATCACTCCAAGAAAGTGCGGTTGAAGCATGTGAATTCTCAACAACATCATGCTCACTCTCACTACGATTTGGATAACCAGCTATTCCACCGCGTTGACGCAGCTTTTCAAATCCAGCTATTCGCCCCGTTAATAACTTATGAACATAACTTTGATGGCCTGTATCAAAGACAATTACATCCTTTGGTGATTGAAAAATTCTATGTAGTGCGATTGTTAACTCAACAACACCAAGGTTTGGCCCTAAGTGACCGCCAGATTTTGATACCTGCTCAATTAAAAAAGATCTAATCTCAGTAGATAATTGATCTAATTGCGTATTTGATAAGCCTTTTAGATCAGCCGGTGATTTAATCTCTGAGAGCATGGTGATAGTTTAAAGCCTGATACTTATTAAAGCGATCTATTTACTCAAAAGTGAGCGTAATACATACTGCATGATTCCACCGTGGCGATAGTAATCTGCCTCACCTGGGGTATCGATACGTAGGCTAACTTTAAAGCTCTTATCCCCCGCTGTGACTGTCACCTCTTTTGGCGTTTGTCCATTATTTAATTCTTCTACACCAGTTATTGAGAAAATCTCACTGCCATCTAATCCAAGTGAGGAAGCATTATCACCATTTAAATATTGCAATGGCAATACGCCCATGCCAATTAAATTAGATCGGTGAATTCTTTCAAATGATTCTGCAATCACTGCTCTAACACCTAGTAGCGCAGTTCCTTTTGCAGCCCAATCTCGGGATGATCCTGAGCCGTACTCTTTTCCTGCCAAAATTACTAATGGAATATTTTCTGCAATGTATGCTCGAGAAGCATCATAGATTGTTGTCTGCTCCCCATTTGCTAAGAAGTTTTTAGTAAATCCACCTTCAACTCCTTCAAGTAAAAGATTTTTAAGACGAATATTGGCAAAAGTACCTCTAATCATTACCTCATGATTTCCACGCCTTGATCCATAAGAGTTAAAATCTGCTCTATCAATATTATGTTCGGCTAAATACTTTCCAGCTGGTGAATCAACTTTAATATTTCCAGCAGGAGATATGTGATCAGTTGTTACTGAATCACCTAATACTGCAAGTACACGCGCACCTGAAATATTTGTTACTGGTTTTGGATTCCGTGGCATGGCATCAAAGTAAGGCGGCTTTCTAACATATGTTGAAGCACTATCCCATTCAAAGGTATTACCTGTTGGCGTATCGAGTGATTTCCACCTTTTATCGCCATCAAAAACTGAGGCATAATCTTTTGTAAACATATCTGAGGAGATTGAAGATGTGATCACGGAATCAATCTCAGCTGTTGTTGGCCAAATATCTTTTAAAAATACAGGTTTACCATCACTACCTACACCAATCGGATCATTTTCAAAATCATGATCCATCGTGCCAGTTAGTGCGTAAGCAACTACAAGTGGTGGTGATGCCAAGTAATTCATCTTTACATCAGGTGAAATTCTTCCTTCAAAGTTACGGTTTCCAGATAGAACTGCAGAGACTGCTAGGTCATTCTCATTAATTGCTTTGCTAATCTCCAGCGGCAGTGGACCTGAGTTACCAATGCAGGTAACGCAGCCATAGCCAACAAGGTTAAATCCAAGCTTTTCCATATATGGAGTAAGTCCAGATCGGTCATAGTAATCAGTAACAACTTTAGAACCTGGTGCTAATGTGGTTTTGACCCAAGGTTTACTAGTTAATCCTTTTTCAACCGCTTTTTTTGCAAGTAGTGCAGCGCCAATCATTACCGATGGGTTAGAGGTATTGGTACATGAAGTAATTGAAGCGATCACGACATCGCCATTTGTAACAGTAGTTGGCTTGCCATTTACCTTCACATCAATCTTATTTCTTGTGGTTTTATCACTGAAGTAAGTTGGCGCAATTTTTTCATAAGAACTCTTAGCATCACTTAATGAAATCCGATCCTGTGGTCGTTTTGGACCTGCAATTGACGGCACAACTTTTGTAAGATCGAGTTCAAGCTTTTCAGAAAATCTTGGTTCAGCTTTTGGATCATGCCAGAGGCTATTAAATTTTGCATATTTTTCTACAAGTTCTAATTGGTCATTAGTACGACCAGTAAATTTTAGATAGCGAATTGTTTCTTCATCTATTGGAAAAATGGCGCAAGTAGATCCGTACTCTGGTGACATATTTCCGATCGTCGCTCGATTAGCCATCGGTAGCGCACTAACTCCTGGTCCATAAAATTCTACAAACTTTCCAACTACGCCATGCTTTCTAAGCATTTGGGTAATTGTTAAAACTAGATCAGTTGCCGTTGTTCCTACCGGTAGTTGGCCATTTAATTTAAATCCGACAACTTTTGGTATTAACATTGAAACCGGTTGGCCAAGTAGAGCTGCTTCAGCCTCTATGCCACCAACTCCCCAACCAAGGACACCTAAACCATTAACCATTGTGGTGTGAGAATCTGTACCTACTACGGTGTCAGGATATGCACGAAGTTTTCCATCAACTTCTCGACTCATTACTACTCGTGCTAAATATTCAATATTTACTTGATGGACAATGCCAGTTCCAGGTGGAACAACTTTAAACTCATCAAAAGCAGTTTGTCCCCAACGCAGGAAGCGATACCGCTCTTTATTGCGCTGATACTCAATATCAACATTTTTTTCAAACGCATCTTTAGTTCCAAATAGATCTGCAATAACTGAGTGATCAATTACCAATTCAGCAGGGGAAAGTGGATTAACTTTTGCAGGGTCTCCACCTAGATCAGCGATCGCTTCTCGCATTGTGGCAAGATCAACAATGCATGGCACGCCAGTAAAGTCCTGCATAATAACTCGAGCTGGCGTAAATTGAATTTCAGTGTCTGGCTCAGCTTTTGGATCCCAGGCTGCTAATTTCTTTATCTGCTCTGCAGTTATATTTGCACCATCTTCGGTGCGCAGTAAGTTTTCTAATAAAACTTTTAAGCTAAATGGAAGATCGACCGCTTCTTTAAAGCTAGTGATATCAAATACTTCATAACTTTTACCTGCGACTTCAAGTGTGGTTTTGGCCTTAAATGAGTTCTTACTCAACGCCCCACACCTCTTTCCACCTGCTAATACGCTAATCCTATCTCTTTACTGGTGAAAATCCAGCCACGCACTCAATGTGCTGAGTCATCGGAAAAAGATCATAGGCAGATATGTGATCCAACTTATAGCCCGCGTCGATTAAAGTTTTTGAATCTCTTGCAAGAGCAGCTGGATCGCAAGCAACATAAACAATTTTTCTTGGCTTTAATTTTATCAATTGTTTAATTACTACCTCACCAGCACCAGTTCTAGGTGGGTCAAGTAAAACTAAATCTGCTCGCTTAACTATTGGCAATTGTTGTGCAACTAATCCTTGAAGTATTTTAACATTACTCTTATTTAGAAATACTTTTCGAGCATCTGCTACTGCACTCTTATCACTTTCAATTAGAGTTATGAAACCTTGCTCACCAAGCTCCTTTAATATTGCTGCTGCAAACAAACCAACACCTGAATATAGATCACAGACATGATCATTACTTTTAACACCAAGTTCGGCAAGGGCAGCTTTAACTAATGTTACTGGAGCTGATTTATGACTTTGCCAAAACGCCTCAGGTGAAATTTTAAATGAATTGCCACCAACTTGCTCAACAATTTGAGTTGGCCCACTAATGCTTCGACCAGATCTCATAACTGAAACCTCACTTGTGCTCGAAACTGCTACCTCAACTCTGGCATCTGATTTCCAGTTTCGAGCAGCTAATTCACTCACATTCATTCGTTCATCTGCAATTAAACACTGAGAGATTTCAACTACTTCATTACTTCTAGCACCAAAAAATCCTATTTTTCCATTTGGAGAAACTGCAAAATCCATTCGAGTTCGCCAGTGCAATCCATTACTAGGTTCAACTTCAATCACCTCTAGATTAAATCCGAGTGAAGGCAAATCTATTTTTCCAATTCGCATAAACTGCTCTTTTATAATCTCAGCCTTTAATTTCCGCTGCGTTAGCAAATCAATATGCTGAAAGTCGCAGCCACCACACTTTCCGGCATACTGACAAGGTGCACTAACTCGTGCAGGAGCAGCTGTTAATACTTCAATAACATCAGCATGAGCAATCTTTGAACTGACTGCTGTTATTTTAATTTTTACTAACTCATTAGTTATGCCATGGCGAACAAAAATAACTTGTCCGTTATGGCGCGCAACAAAATGTCCACCATGTGCGACGGGGCCAATGACCAGCTCGATGACCTGCCCAACTTCTAACCGCTCTTGAGCGTTCAATTCCATAGGAGTGAGCCTATGGGTGTAAGTTGTGCTTTGTGCATGTAGTAATTATGGGTTGTGGGCGCGTTGGATCCACCCTAGCCGTAGATCTTGAAAAAGCTGGTCACACCGTTGCGGTAATTGATCAAAATCGAGAAGCATTCCGCAGGTTAGGCGCTGACTTTAATGGTCGCACTATTGCAGGAGTTGGCTTTGATCGAGACACTCTGCTGGAAGCTGGCATCGAAAAAGCTGATGCATTTGCCGCCGTTTCAAATGGTGATAACTCAAATATATTAGCTGCAAGAGTTGCCAGAGAAAATTTTGGCGTTAAAAATGTAGTTGCTCGTATTTATGATCCGGGTAGAGCCGAAATTTATCAGCGCCTTGGTATTCCAACTGTTGCAACAGTGCTTTGGACAACTGATCAGATTATGCGTCGACTAGCTCCAGATGGAACTAAATCAGAGTGGCGCGATGCTTCTGGAACAGTTGTATTAGTTGAAGTAAGCCTTCATAAAAGTTGGTATGGCGAAGCATTTTCACTAATTGAAAAAAATACCTCAGCCAGAGTCGCCTTCATAACAAGATTAGGTGAAGCTTTATTGCCTGATGAACACACTGTTTTACAAGAAGGAGATCTAGTTCATTTATTAATTGAAGAAAAAAAGGTCTCAGCAGTGGAAAAAACTTTAGCAGCGGCAATTAAGGTCAACTAATGAGAGTTGCAATTGCAGGAGCTGGAAATGTTGGTAGAGCTATCGCGCGTGAGTTGCTAGGAAATGGTCATCAAGTTTTACTAATTGATAAGGATCCCAAAGCCTTAAAACTGGACTCAGTCCCAAATGCAGAATGGTTACTTGCAGATGCCTGTGAAATTGCTGCACTAGATCAAGCCAAATTAGATGGCTGTCAGGTATTAGTAGCTGCAACTGGTGATGACAAAGTTAATTTAGTCGCTTCACTGCTTGGAAAAACTGAGTATGGCGTTCCAAGAGTTGTCGCTCGGGTAAATCATCCAAAAAATGAGTGGATGTTTGATTCTTCTTGGGGAGTAGATGTTTCAGTATCTACACCTCAAATTATTTCTGCTTTAGTTGAAGAAGCGGTCAGTATTGGCGATGTTGTTAGATTATTTTCATTCCGAAAGGGTGAAGCAAACTTGGTTGAAATTACTTTGCCAGATACCGCATCTTGCTGTGGCAAAACTGTTGGTGAAGTTGAACTACCTGAAAATGCCGCACTTGCTGCAATCGTTCGCGATTCTCATGTAATCACACCTAAAGATCATGATGTTTTTACAGCAGGTGATGAGCTTTTATTTGTAGCATCTTCAGCTGCTGAGGAAAAATTAAAGTCCTGCTTTATTTAAACTACTTTAGTAGTCGGTGTCTTTCTTAAGATTTGCCATGTACCCCAGGCGGTTGCAAGAAATAATGGATAACCCATAAAGATTCGGGCGGTTCCAAGAGCGTTGACATTTCCACTCTTATAAAGCGGGTATTGAATAATTAATCTGGCAGCAAACATTGCAACCCAAAGCCAACCAGCATTTATATAAGCTCTAAGTCGAGCTGGATCTTTTCGCCACATTAAGTTCTCACCCAGAATTGGTCCGAGCATTAAACCTAGGATTGGCCACTTTGCTAAATTTGTTAACGCATATAAAAGCCCGTAGCCAGCATTTATATATAAACCAGGTAAATAAAAGTCAGCAGCATTACCACTTCGCTTTGAAAATAGAGCACAAATTGCAACTCCTACCAAGCCTGAAAATGCGTGCTGAATAGTCTCTCGCTTTACTAATCTAAGAATTGTTAAAACAATTGAAAGCGTTACTGCTGCCCAAATTGCAGCATTTATGTTTCTGCCAGATACGTTAAAAACTATTAGAAAAAGTAGCGCCGGTAATCCTGAATCAATTAATCCGCGCTTACCACCGAGTGCTGAAACAACCTTATCTTTATCCTCGTTATTTCCCTGATAACTCATGAACCAGTTGATCCAAACCCGCCACTTGATCTATCTGAGCCAGGTAAATCACTAACTTCAACAAAATCTGCTCGCTCAACTTTTTGGATAACTAATTGCGCAATTCGATCACCTTTTTTAAATGAGACAGGTTGTGTTAAATCGTGATTAATTAAAATAACCTGTAATTCACCGCGGTATCCAGCATCAACGGTGCCTGGCGTATTAACCATAGAAATTCCATGCTTAATTGCAAGTCCAGATCTTGGGTGTACTAAGGCAACATAGCCATTTGGTAGAGCAATGCTTATGCCAGTAGGAACCAGCATTCGCTCCCCTGGATTAATTGTGAAATCAATTCGAGTGGCCAAATCTGCTCCAGCATCGCCCGCCTTTGCATATGAAGGCAGTGGCACAGTTGGATCTAAGCGCTTAATTAAGATTTTAGTCATGGGTTTATGTCGAAATCTGGGTCAACAAATGCCATTAACTCTGGATGCTGCGTTAGATGATCTTTATATTGCTCAGTAAGATTTTTAATAAAGTGCTCCATTGGAACTGAAATAAATAACGCTGCTGCCTTTACGGCTATTTCACCGGTAGGTGAATCTAACCTTCCTTCTGCTTGAGTATAGATCTTTCGACCTGCTTGTCCAGTAATTCTGGCATCAATATAAAGTGTTCGACCCATTGGTACGGGTAATAAGAAATCAGTTTCTAATCTGCCAGTCACTGCAGGAGTTCTGATTAGCCACATCAATTTTCCTAATGCTTCATCAAAAGCTAGCGATAACAATCCACCATGAGCAAGACCAGGAGCACCTTGATGATTTTCAGTTACCGTAAAATTCCCAGTCAAATCTAAATTTTCACCAGCAATAGCTGTGAAGTGCAGACCTGTTATATGTAACTCACCACAACCAAAGCAGTGACCGAAGTGAGATGGAATTTGTGATTTAGCTGCGGGCGCTTTTGGATGTCGTTTTGGCATAACCGCATCAGGTGGGGCGACGGTACTGGCAACTCTAGTCATTGGCAGAGCGTATCCTTTATCTCATGGCAAGATCTAATTCTAAATCTGAGTTCGCTGAGCGAATTAATTGGCCGATCTGGCTTTGGCTATTTATCGCCATGATGCTCGCCTCACTTTACCTGACCATCTGGGCACCATTTAATACTATGACTGCGGTAATTATTTGCCTGCTCACTACTTTCGCTGTTATCTATAGCAGCCAAAAAACACGATTAGATATAGTGGTAATTAATAATTGGCTGTATGTTGGAAACGCTAAAATTGAAATTAAGTATGTTAAAAAAGCAACTGCACTAAACAAAAATACTTACCTTAAGCTACGTGGTGTGCAGGCAGATCCAGCCTGTTTTAATGCAACTAGGTTTTGGGTATCTACCGGTGTTAAGGTTGAAATTATGGATAAATCAGATCCAACTCCATATTGGTTAATCTCTAGCCGTAAAGGGAAAGCGTTAGCTGCTTGTCTTAATTAATCGCAATCTCGACATACCGCTTTAGGACCCTCGCCACGAACTCGTTGATTAACATGTTTAACTAAAAAGCAACGACTACAAGTAAATTCATCCTCTTGCTTAGGAACAACCTTTACCGATAGTTCTTCACCAGATAAATCAGCACCAGGAAGTTCTAGATTTTCAGCAGCCTCTGCTTCATCAATATCAACTTGGCCAGATTGAGCATCAGCTCGTTGTGCTTTTAACTCTTCAAGTGATTCTTCATGTAACTCTTCATCGGTTTTTCTGGGGGTGTCGTAATCAGTTGCCATCAGTCACCTCCTTCTAAATTAGTAAATCTTTCTTTCGTTTATACCTAGAGTATTAATTACTCTAACTGGGCGGATAATCCCCTAAAAGCGATCGTTGTACCTAATTAACAGTAGGCGTGTCGGGATTATTCCTGATTTAACTGACGAGTACGACGCTCAGCCTCAGCTTTTCGCCATTTTGCGATCTCACCATGGTTTCCAGATAACAAAACTGGTGGAACTTCTAATCCCCGCCAAATTGCAGGCTTTGTGTAGTTTGGATATTCAACTAATTGTTCATCATTATTGCCAGAGATTGAATGTGATTCCTCTTTTAATGAGTCAGGATTTCCTAACACTCCAGGTAGTAATCGTGCAGTTGCTTCAATAATTACCATTGCTGCAACCTCACCACCTCCTAACACATAATCGCCAATTGAAACATCATGGACTTTAAAATTTGATTTAGCGCGATAGTACTCACCAACTCTTGCATCGATTCCTTCATACCTACCGCAAGCAAAGATTAATTGTTTTTTCGATGAAAAAAGAGTGGCCATCTTTTGATCAAATTTTTTACCTGCTGGTGTGAGAATAATTAAGTCAACCTCAGATTTATCATCAGTAATTGCATCAATTGCATCTGCCCATGGATCAGCAAGCATCACCATGCCAGCCCCGCCACCATATGGAGTGTCATCTACACTGTGGTGAACATCAGTTGTTTGATCCCTAAGATCATGAATATTAATTGACAGTAAGCCTTTATCAGCTGCCTTACCCAATAGGGATAATTTAAGAGGTTGTAAATACTCTGGGAAGATTGAAATCAGATCAAAGCGCAACATCTAATAGCCCCTCCGGTGGATTAATCACAATCTTTTTCTTTTCCACATCTATTGAAATAATTATTGCAGCCACCATAGGAACTAACACCTCTTTGCCATTACGCTCAATTGATAAAAGGTCCTGCCCAGGTAGTTTAACAATCTCAATAACAGCTCCAACTAAATCACCTTTTTCTAAAAACACTTCACACCCAATTAGTTGTTGATAGTGATACTCCCCTGGTGCTAGCTGATTAATATCAACATCAGCTGACATTAATTGATCACGTAATTCTTCAACTTGATTACGATCATTTATTCCGATGAATGAAAGAAGTAAAACTTGATTATGCCAACGAGATGATTTGATCTCTAATTCTTTACCGTTATCGAGAGTTAATTTATTTCCAATTGAAAATCTTTGATCAGCATCATCGGTTCTAACCTCGATTGTGGCTTCACCTAAAACTCCATGTGCGCGGCCAATACGACCTACGACAAGTTGCAAATTAACGAACCTCGTCTGCCTCAATTAGATCAACTCGAACTGAGCGACCAGCGATTGCGCTGACTACAGTGCGAAGTGCTTTTGCAGTGCGACCATTACGGCCAATTACTTTGCCAATATCTTCTGGGTGAACACGAACTTCAAGAGTTGTTCCGCCACGAGAACTTTTTTCAGTAATTACAACCTCAGCAGGATTATCAACAATTCCTTTTACTAAATGCTCTAGTGCTTCATCAATCATTATTACCCTTTTGCAGGTGCATCAGTTGGCACCTCATCAGCCTTTACTTCAGGTGTCTGCTCTAAAACTTCAGGAGCTGCTTCAACTACTGCAGCCACAACTTCAGCACTGGCAACGGCTTCGCCAACCTCAGGGACTGCAACCTTTTTCGAAACTACTGGTGGCACATATGCTGGCTCAACAATAATTTCACCATCAGCGCCACGACGCTCTTTAATCTTGGTTGCTTTACCGGTTAATTTACGTAGGTAGTAAAGCTTTGCTCTACGTGCTGAACCATGTCGAACAATTTCAATTCTTTCAATAACTGGAGTGTGAACTGGGAATGTTCGCTCAACACCAACACCGTATGAAATCTTACGAATAGTAAATGACTCACGGATTCCAGCACCAGAACGTGCGATGACTACACCTTGGAAAATCTGAATACGACTTTTGCTTCCTTCAATAACTCGAACGTGAACCTTTAATTCATCACCGGAACGAAAAGATGGGATGTCTGTGCGAAGTGAGGCGGCATCAACAGCATCTAACACGTTCATTATTTGTCCTAATCGCTAAATTTATGGTCAATCAATTATTTTGAATGAACCCGTATCTTGCCACGCTAGGGGTGATTAGATCAAATTAGAGGTAAAAGTTGTGCGTGCAGGGCTGGACCTGCGCATACAACTAGATCCTTATTTGCCGGCCCACCTGCCCGGCCTGAGATGACAGCGCCAGCCTGTGTTGCAATCAAACCACCAGCAGCGTGATCCCATTCATTTAATGATGCTTCAAAATATCCATCAAGGGATCCCATTGCTACATAACAAAGATCAACTGCTGCCGCACCGTTTCTTCGCAAATCACGAATTTGTGGCAATAGATTTGATATCACTTGTCCTTGCGTAGTTCTCAAATCTAAATCATATGCAAAACCAGTAGCAAGTAATGCTTTATCTAAAGTAACTGGATCATTGCATTTAATTTTAGCTCCGTTATAGGTTGCATCCCCACCTCTTACCGCACTCCATAATCCATTAATGCTGGGTGCGTAAACCACACCAACTAATACGCCGTCTTTGTCTTTTGCTGCAATTGAAACATTCCAACCTGGTAAGCCATATAGATAATTAACCGTGCCATCTAATGGATCAATTACCCAAGTTATTCCAGATTTACTTGTCTTTGATGCACCCTCTTCAGCAATAATTCCATCATCTGGGCGAGAGGTGAGAATTTCTTTAACAATTAGCTCCTCTGCCTGCTGATCCATTTGAGTGGCAAAATCAACTGCCGAGCTTTTCTCGGTAAAGGTAAAACTGCTAGGTCGGTTCATCAAATGAGAACCAGCCATCTTTGCCACAGTATGTGCTAACTTCAACAATTCTGTGCTCACCGGGTTATCTAAGCATGAAAGGTAAGCAAGTTTTGTGTGTGGCAGATTTAACCCACCGAATACTTGTGGCAATCTACTCTCATGAGTGAACCAACTGATCTGCGCTTAATCGGGCGCTCTGCCGATGGTAGTGAGTTGGAATTGGTAGATTTAGATGGAAATCAATTTAACTTAAGAATTAACGATACATTACGGGCAAATATAAACCAACCAAGACTTTCTGCAGTTTCAAATATTGATGAAGTAATTACAACATCAGTTAAAGAGGTGCAGGCAAGATTAAGAGCTGGTGAAAGTATTGATGCCATCTCCCGCACCACTGATTGGTCGATTGAGAAGATTGAAAATTACGCAGGTCCAATATTGCAGGAGCGAGCTTTTATTATTTCCCAAGCTCTCGCCACTCAAATACGCCGTGAACCTCATGCGCCATACCTTGAAACAGCTGTTGCTAATCAACTAGCTCCTAGAGGTGTTGATATGAATTCAGTTGAATGGAATACATTTCGCCAACCTGATGGAAATTGGAACTTAACACTTTATTATCCACTTCGCGATGATTCACCAAGTGATACCAAAGGTGAAGCAGTTTGGTTATTTAATTTAGGTCGACGCGCACTATCAGCACATGATGATGGCGCAAGATGGATTGGTGGCGAGGCAAAGGTTAAGCAACCAGTTCAAACCTATGGAAATATTCCACAAACTGATGCCCCAAGATTAGTTTCAATTAAAGAGGATGTAACACCTTACGCGCCAACTAAATTAGCTTCAGTTGATGAAGTTAATGAGGATGATGATGAAGCAAAGCGTGATGGTGTGACTAGAAGAATTAAAATTCCATCATGGGATGACATCATGTTTGGTAAAAAGGATGAAGACTAAGTAAGTAAGAGCGGGATTTCCACTTCGATATCAGTAATACCACCATGATGGCCAACCATTGATGTTTCTTCTCTAACTCTGGCTGGATCCACCAGAATTAAATCATTATTTGCAATGGCAATTAAATCTCCCATTCGATCAGATGCATCTTCACTTACAACTGGGCCAAATAATCCATCAGCAATTGCCTCTGATTTACTAAAAACTTTCGCACTATTACCTAAAAATTCTCGCCACTTAGCAACGGTTTCTTCCTGAGCACCTTCATTAATATAAATATGTCTTGCTCTTGGCTCACCACCGATTAGTAAGACATTCTCTAATAAATCATTATCCTGACCTAAAATAATCTGCTTAGTGCTATTTACCATTCCATGATCTGATGTAATCCAAATGCGAGTTCCAGTAGGCACAGATTCTTTAACTTTTGTTATAAATTCACTTATTTGAGCAAGTGCAGTTAACCATTTATCAGAGCCAACTCCATCACTGTGTCCGGCTGAATCCAAGGTATTTAAATATGTGTAAACAAATGATGGTTGTGCCACCAATGCACTGCTAACTGCTGTAACCATCTCATCAATACCATTTGCTCCAACATATTTAGCACCACGTAGTGCTGCTTGTGTAAAACCACTTCCTTCATACCTTTTAGCTGCCACATGAGTTACAGAAACACCAGATGCTGCTGCTCGCTCAAATAAAGTAGGAACTTTTTGCCACATTACTGGATCTACTCGCTCATCCCATTTAAGGGCGTTTAATAATCGATTATCACTTCTAGGAACTCTGACTGTGTAACCAAGCATGCCGTGAACACCAGGAAGCACCCCAGTTCCTAAAGTTGAAAGACTTGTTGCGGTAGTTGATGGAAAATTTGTATAAATTGTTCTCACATTCTTTAACTCTTCAAAGATTGGGAATTGATCACCATATTTATTTACTGCATCTTGACCCATGCCATCAATTAGGATCAAGCACTCTCGCATATTTGCTTGCTTAAGTGCTAAATAATCAGTTGTATCGGCAACATTTAGTGTGGAAAATATCGAGTTAGTAAGGTGGGATAAACCAAATTGTTGATTAATTTTCCCACTATTCATAGCGCAAGGATACCTATCTTAAGAAATTAGTAAGTAATGGGCTTGTCGCTGACAAGAAAGTGAGGAAATATTGGCAAGATACGGCCTATGGCCAAAACACCAAAAGTAGTTGCACCTAAAGCAGGGGAAAATCCTGGCCGAATAATTGATATCGATGTTGCCTCGGAGATGTCAGAATCATTTTTAGAGTATGCATACTCAGTAATTTATTCTCGAGCTCTTCCAGATGCCCGTGATGGTTTAAAGCCAGTACAACGTCGTATTTTGCATCAGATGAATGAGATGGGACTTCGCCCTGATAAGGGTCATGTTAAGTGTGCAAGAGTTGTTGGTGATGTAATGGGAAAGCTTCACCCCCATGGTGATGGCGCAATTTATGATGCAATGGTTCGAATGGCGCAATCCTTTTCAATGCGGTTGCCATTAATTGATGGTCATGGAAATTTTGGTTCACTAGATTCAGGCCCAGCTGCTATGCGTTATACCGAATCACGCCTTGCACTATCAGCAATGATGATGGTTGATGAATCAGATGAAGATACGGTTAATTTTGGTTCAAACTATGACGGCCAGATACTTGAGCCACAAGTACTACCTGCTGCCTTTCCTAACCTATTGGTAAATGGTGCGACCGGTATTGCAGTTGGTATGGCCACAAATATGGCGCCCCATAATTTAGGTGAAGTTATTGCTGCGGCTAAGTTATTAATGGAAAATCCTAAGGCGACATTAAAACAATTAATGAAGTTAGTTCCAGGTCCTGATTTTCCAACTGGTGGTTACCTAGTTGCAACTGAGGGAATATCTGATGCTTATGCCAATGGCCGTGGCTCATTTAAGGTGCGAGCAACAACTGTGTTTGAGAAGATTTCATCTCGTAAGCAGGGAATCATTATTACTGAACTTCCATACAACATAGGTCCTGAGAAAATTGTTGAAAAGATTGCTGATCTTGTTAAGGCAAAGAAAGTGCAGGGAATCTCAGATATCGTTGATTTATCCGATGGTCAATCTGGCACAAAAGTTGTCGTTGAGATTAAAAATGGTTATGAGCCAGCTGAAGTATTAGAAAATCTCTATCGCCTAACTCCAATGGAGGATGCATTCTCAATAAATGCAGTTGCATTAGTTGATGGTAAGCCACTAACTCTTGGGCTGAAGGATCTTTTGCAGGTATTTATTGATCATCGCATTGAGGTAGTAAGACGCCGCTCAGCTTTTAGAAAGGCTAAAGCACAATCTAGATTAAATCTAGTTGATGGCTTACTGAAGGCAATTGTTGATATTGATAAGGTAATTAAAATAATTAGAGCAAGTGAGGATGCCGCTATCGCTAAAGCAGGCCTGATCAAAACATTTAAGTTAAGTGATGAACAAGTTACCTATATTTTAGATATGCCACTGCGTAGATTGACCAAGATGAGCAAGATTGAACTTGAATCTGAGGCCAAAGAATTAAAGGCTACAATCTCCTCCTTAACTGCAATCCTAAAAACTGAGGAGAGCATCAAAGCTAAAGTGTCTGAGGAGCTATCTGAAATTGAGAAAAAGTATGCCTCTCCTCGCCGCACCCGCCTTGTTGCCTAAGCAACTTTGATATCAACTAACGCCCTAGAACTTCGCGCTGCCGCAAGACTTCTGGTCAAAGATGTAACGGTAAGAATTAACCGTGGTGATCGAATTGGATTTGTTGGTAGAAATGGCGCTGGTAAATCAACCCTGGCAAAGGTTTTAGCTGGTGAAGTTATGCCTGCCGGTGGTGTTGTAAACCGCAGTGGAAAAATTGGTTACTTGCCACAGGATCCAAGAACTGGTGAAGACCAAGGAACTGTGATTGATCGAATTCTTTCAGTTCGCGAATTAGATCAGATTGCTAAACGTATGCGCGCAGTTGAAGAAGAAATGGCAACCTCGCAAGGCGCGGAGCTTGAAAAAGCAATGGAGCGCTACACCAGAGTTGAACATGATTTTTCAGCAGCCGGTGGTTACGCAGCATCTGCTGAGGCAGAAGCAATTGCCTCATCCTTAGGTGTTCCAAATAATCTATTTGATCAAGAGTTAAACGCCCTATCTGGTGGACAACGCAGAAGAATTGAGCTTGCCAGGATTCTATTTTCTGGTGCAGAAACTTTGCTTCTAGATGAGCCAACTAACCATTTAGATGCTGATTCTATTATTTGGCTGCGTGAGTATTTATTTAAATATGCAGGTGGCTTAGTAATTATCTCCCACGATGTAAACCTGATTGAAACAGTAGTTAATAAGGTTTTTTATATCGATGGAAACAGAAATGTAATTGATGTCTATAACATGGGCTGGAAGCAATACTTGCTGCAACGTGAGCAGGATGAGCATCGTCGTAAGCGAGAGCGCGCAAATGCTGAGAAGAAAGCTGAAATTCTGCAGAAGCAGGGTGAGAAGATGCGAGCTAAAGCATCTAAAGCAACTGCAGCGCAAGGAATGCTTCGTCGCGCTGAAAAACTGCGCAGCAGCTTAGATGATGTACGAGTTAAAGATAAGGTGGCAAAGCTTCGCTTTCCAACTCCATCACCATGTGGGAAGACGCCAATTTCTGCCCATGACTTATCAAAATCTTATGGCTCACTTGAAATTTTTACTGATGTTGGCGTAATCATTGATAAAGGTTCTAGAGTAGTAATTTTAGGATTAAATGGCGCCGGTAAAACAACGCTGCTTCGTATTTTAGCTGGCGAGCTTGAATCAGATACTGGTGAAGTAATTGGTGGGCATGGTTTAAAAATCGGTTACTACGCCCAGGAGCACGAATCACTTGATTTTGAAAGATCAGTCCTTGAAAACATGATGTCAACTACTGCAGATATTAGAGAACCTGAAGCTCGTAATGTGCTTGGATCTTTTTTGTTTGTCGGTGATGATGTTCATAAACTAGTTAAGGTTTTAAGTGGTGGTGAGCGAACCAGGTTAGCACTGGCCACTCTGGTAGTAAGCGCTGCAAATGTGCTTCTACTGGATGAGCCAACAAATAACTTAGATCCAGCATCTCGTGATGAAATCTTGGCAGCGTTAAGTGAATATCAAGGCGCAGTAATTTTGGTATCTCATGATGAAGGCGCAGTAGCTGCATTAAAACCAGAGCGAGTGATTTTGTTGCCAGATGGTGATGAAGATTTATGGAAAGAAGATTATTTTGATCTAATCAGTATTGATTAAGCGTCAATCCGCTCTCGATCAATATCAGCTGATGAAATAAAGTCCTTACGGGGCGCTACTTCATTGCCCATTAATAATTCAAACATAGCCTCAGCCTTTGTAACATCCTTCATGGTAATTCTTCGAAGAGTTCGATGTTCTGGATCCATTGTGGTCTCACGTAATTGATCAGCATCCATCTCACCTAATCCTTTATAACGCTGAATTGGTTCCTTCCATCTCTTGCCATCTTTCTTTAATCCTGCGATAACTTTCTTCATCTCATCATCTGAGTAGGTGTAGTGAACCTCCCCTTTCTTGCCACCAATTACATCAATTCGGTGAAGTGGTGGAATAGCTGCAAATACTCTGCCCGCTTCAACAAGTGGACGCATATAAGAGTTAAATAAAGTAAGGAGTAAGCAACGAATATGGGCGCCATCAACATCAGCATCTGACATCAAAATAACTCGGCCATATCTAGCGTCATTAATATCAAAGGACTTTCCACTACCAGCGCCAATGACTTGAATTATTGATGCACACTCATTGTTTTCAAGCATCTGCGAAAGTGATGCTTTTTGTACATTTAAAATCTTTCCTCTAATTGGCAAGATTGCTTGAAACTCAGAGTTTCTAGCAGCTTTAGTTGTGCCAAGAGCGGAATCTCCCTCAACGATAAATAATTCAGTCCTAGCAGCCTCATCAGATCTGCAATCAGATAATTTTGTTGGCAGAGATGAACTCTCTAGCGCATTCTTTCTACGTTGTAAATCCTTATGCGCCCTTGCTGAAATTCTAGTTCTTGAGGCATTTGCAATCTTCTCTAATATCAAGCGCCCAGTTGCTTTATCAATTCTTTTAGTCGTATTAAAAAACGCCTTCATTTCATCAGCAACTACTTGTCCGACGATTTTGGCAGCAGCAGCTGTTCCTAATACTTCTTTAGTCTGTCCCTCAAATTGTGGCTCTGACATGCGCACAGTTACGACAGCGGTCAAACCTTCTTGAACATCATCTTTAATTACATCAGCTTCATTATTTTTTAAAGTTTTTGTAGCACGCAAGGCATCATTTACTGCTTTAGTAATTGATTTTTCAAAACCTGCAACATGTGTGCCACCTTTTGGGGTAGAAATAATATTTACGAAAGAAGAAACGGTTGCTTCATAACCATTACCCCACTGCATTGCAATATCAACGCCCATCTCGCGCTCAACTTCTGTCGGAGTCATATGACCCTTTTCATCTAATACTGGAACATTTTCGGTATAAGCACCTTTTCCAGAGATTCGAATTACTTCACCAACTGGATCATCAGGGCGCAAGTATGTACAAAACTCTGAGATGCCACCTTTATGGAAAAAAGTTTCAGTAGTTTTTGTCTTAGTTCGCCGATCATTAACCACCAAGGTAATGCCAGGAACTAAGTAAGAGGTTTGTCTAGCTCTTGCATAAATATCTTGAATTTCTAACTCTGCCTCTTTTAAGAAGATCTGCTTATCAAACCACCACTTAATTCTTGTGCCAGTTACTTTGGCCGATACTTTTCCGATAACCCTAAGTCCTGATTTTTCACTAAAACTTGCATTCGGTCCTTCGCCTTCAAAAATACCAGCATGACCGCGTTTAAATGACATCCAATAAATTTTGCTATCACGATCAACTTCAACATCAAGACGAGAGGCAAGTGCGTTCACAACGGATGCGCCAACACCATGTAATCCGCCAGAGGCGGCGTATGAACCACCGCCAAACTTTCCACCTGCATGAAGTTTTGTCATAACAACTTCAACACCGGTAAGCCCAGTCTTTGGTTCTTTATCTACTGGGATACCACGACCATCATCGTGGACTTCAACTGAACCATCTGCTTCTAAATTAATTTCAATTGTTTTGCAATGACCTGCTAAAGCTTCATCAACTGCGTTATCAATTATTTCCCAAAGGCAATGCATAAGCCCACGTGAATCAGTAGTACCGATATACATACCGGGGCGTTTTCGAACAGCATCTAATCCTTCAAGGACAGATAAATCTTTGGCGGTGTAGCTGCTAATAATTGCCGCAGAGGTGCCATCTTCAGGTTTCACACTCTTAGTCGCCACGGGTGCAAAGGTTATCGGCGGTAATACCACATATAGTTAACCCTCGCCGAGACTGACCCATATTTATTGCTAATCGATATCAAAATGAGATTATTTACACATATTCACAGCATTTAAGCGCAAAAATTTACTTAATTGAAACCAAATATCAAGCGGGGAATAAAGTATTCATGGTTTGATGTTCCCCTAGGGAAGAAGAAACGGAGCAGGCGATGACTAACCAGATCACGATGGAACAAACTCCATTAAATTCATTAGACCGTTGTGACCGTTGTGGTGCGCAAGCTTATGTACGCGCAATCCTAATTTCCGGTGGTCAATTACTGTTTTGTTCACACCACGCTAAATCTTATGCCGAAGGATTAAAGCCAGTTGCGGCTGTAATCCAGGATGAAACCCAAAAATTAGCTAATCAAGCAGCTAAATAATTACTCGCTAGCAAACCCAGCATCGCGGTGACTACCATCGCAAAATGGCTTTTCCTTTGATGCACCACATCTGCATAGTGAGAAATCTGTCTTAGTTTCAACAACATTTCCATCTGCATCAACAAAATCTACAGTTCCAGTAACTCTAATTGATGCATCTTTCTTAAACTGCATTTTTACTTTATCACTCATTTTTTCACTCTTCCTTAATCTAGGTAATCGCGTAGTACTTGAGAACGAGATGGATGGCGAAGCTTTGACATGGTCTTAGACTCAATTTGGCGAATACGTTCACGAGTTACCCCGTAAACCTTGCCAATTTCATCTAGTGTTTTTGGTTGTCCATCAGTTAAACCAAATCGCATTGCTACAACTCCAGCCTCGCGCTCAGATAATGTATCAAGAACTGAATGAAGTTGCTCTTGTAATAATGTGAAGGAAACCGCATCAGCTGGCACGATCGCCTCTGAATCTTCGATTAAATCACCAAACTCAGAATCACCTTCTTCACCAAGTGGGGTATGAAGTGAGATTGGCTCACGGCCATACTTTTGCACCTCAACAACTTTTTCAGGTGTCATATCTAATTCTTTAGCTAACTCCTCAGGTGTGGGTTCTCTACCCAGATCCTGAAGCATCTGGCGCTGCACTCTGGCCAACTTATTAATAACTTCAACCATGTGTACTGGAATACGAATTGTTCTAGCTTGATCTGCCATCGCTCTAGTGATCGCCTGCCTAATCCACCAGGTGGCATAGGTTGAGAACTTATAACCTTTTGTGTAATCAAACTTTTCAACTGCTCTAATTAAACCTAGGTTTCCTTCTTGAATTAAATCTAGGAATAACATTCCTCGCCCGGTATAACGCTTTGCAAGAGAAACTACTAAACGAAGGTTTGCTTCAAGTAGATGGTTCTTATCTCTGCGGCCATTTAGAACAATTTGTTGATACTCACGCTTTAATTTCTTATCCATCTTCTTATCTTTTGCTAATCGCTCTTCAGCAAACAAACCAGCCTCAACTGATTGGGCAAGTGAAACCTCAAGCTCAGCATTTAATAGCGGGACTCGCCCGATTAACTTCAGATAATCTTTAACCGGATCAGCTGTCGCGCCTGCAGTTAATACTGTTTGTGCTGGTGCGTCATCCTCTTCAGAATCTTTAAGTACAAATGAGTTTGCTTCATTTTGCGATTCCTCAGCAACATTTACAACTCTTATCTCAGGAGCACCGTCCTCGGTAGCCGCCTCTTCCTTATCTTCAATTAATGACTCAAGGTCTTCAATTTCAACCTCTTCTAACTCAACCTCTTCGCCATCAATTTTAACCTTTGCGATTTTGCCATCTTTTTGGGCAGCAGTTGGCTTTGGTACAACTGGGGTAATTAATGCTAATTCACTCTTCTTAAGCATTCTAAATGGTGAAAGACCTAACTTGCGAAGCTTCTCTACTTGCTTAGGAACAGTTGTCTCTAATTCGCGGGCAATTAAAACTAAATCTTGATCTGCTTTTTTAACAATTCTATGAATGTTATCGATACCGCGGCCTTGTAGTTCAGCTAGGACATTTTTTTGTTGAATTACTAACTCTTTTACTCGAAGAATCTGGGCGATGTCTTTAGCATCTAATACTGCCTTCTGCGGAATCTTTACAACCTTCTTCGCAGGTTTTACTTTTTTAGCAACAGGTTTTTTAACTGAACTCTTTTTCACCACAGGTTTTTTCTTACCCTTACCTGCTTTAGCGCCTTTTTTGGGCGCACGAGTTACAGCCACAATTCATCCTTTGTTTTAAGGTCTTTAATCTTTTGCGATTTTATTTAAACCGCCCGACCCTTGGCTATATTATAAATTGTCCACACCCCTTTATGCACATCCATTTTGGCTAATTTGAGATTTTTTGAAGATTAAGCGCGTTTTTGATGATTGCCCCCACCGATTCCACCTCAATTAAGAAGCCGTCATGGCCAAATGGGGATGAGATGCTGTGAAGGATGCCCACCTGCGGGGCGAGTTCGGCGATCTCCTGTTGCAAGCGAGGCGGGAAGAGGCGATCTGTATCAATAGCAACAATATGAATTGGAATCTTTATCTTTGAAAGCACAGCAGCTACCCCGCCACGATCGCGGCCAACATCATGAGAGTTCATTGCCTCTGTTAATGCAATATAAGTATTCGCATCAAATCTTTTAGAAAGTTTTTGCGCCTGATGATCTAAATAAGACTCAACCGCGTACCTGCCAGTTTCATCTCCTTGTAACTCACGCCCAAACCTGACATCCATCTCAGACTCAGTTCGATAGGTTAAATGAGCAATTCTGCGAGCAATTCCCATTCCCTCAATTGGGCCAATCTCTTGTTCATAATAATCACCGTTATTAAAATTTGGATCAGATTTAATTGCTCTAATTTGTATGGAAGCAGTACCTATTTGATCACCAGTTGCCACCGCGCAAGATCCAATTGTGCAGATCGCGCTAACTAACTCTGGATAGGTAATTGCCCACTCCAAGCTTCTCATGCCGCCAAGAGATGGACCAACCGCTAGTTGGTATTTCTTAATGCCAATTTTATTTGTAAAAGCTAATTCAGCCTGCACCATATCTCTAATAGTCAGGGCAGGAAATCTAGATCCCCATCTTTTTCCATCGGCTGCAATGGATGATGGGCCAGTTGATCCTTGGCAGCCACCAATTACATTTGGGCAAACTATGAAGTATTTATCAGTATCTAATGGCAAACCAGGGCCAACCATTTGTGGCCACCAACCTTGCACATCAGACCAGCCAGTGAGCGCGTGATTTACTAATATTGCATTATCACCAGCAGAATTTAATTTACCCCAACTTTGATACGCAATTACCACATCAGATAAAACCTCACCTGACTCAAGCTGCAGATCACCAATCTTTAGAAATTGGCGATCACCGGGGTCATGACTTTCAAGCCATGCCCCGGTAACTGCTGGATTAACTTCACTCATTAATTACTTTGCAGCTGCAAAGGCAAGCTCAAGATCTGCCTGAATATCTTTAAAGGTTTCTATGCCTACAGATAATCGAATGAGACCAGGTGTAACACCGGCGCTTACTTGTTCCTGCGGAGATAGTTGTGAGTGAGTAGTTGAAGCTGGGTGAATTGCCAAGCTTCTAACATCACCAATGTTTGCCACATGTGAGTGCAGCTTAAGTGCTTCAATAAACTTCTTACCAGATTCGATTCCGCCTTTTATTTCAAAGGATAGAACTGAACCACTTCCCTTTGGTGAGTATTTATTTGCCAACTTATTCCATTTAGATGACGCTAGGGATGCGTAGTTAACGGAGGAAACTTGCGGATGTTTTTCTAAAAAGGCTGCCACCGCTTTAGCATTTTCAACATGGCGCTCAATACGCAAGGATAAAGTTTCTAGTCCTTGGGCAAGTAACCAGGCATTAAATGGTGAAACTGCCGCACCAATATCACGCAGCAGTGTTAGGCGAATTTTAAAGATGTATGAAAGATTTGCGCCAAATGCTGAACCAACGCCAAGAGCTTGGGCATAAACCAGGCCGTGATACGACGGATCTGCTTCATTAAAGCCTGGAAAGCGTTTTGGATACCTTGCATAATCAAACTTGCCAGCATCAACAATTGCGCCAACCACCGTGTTTCCGTGCCCTGAAAGGAACTTAGTAGCAGAGTGCACAACCACATCAGCGCCCCACTCAATTGGACGAATTAGATATGGAGTTGCAACGGTGTTATCTACTATTAATGGCACCTCATTCTCATGAGCAATCTTTGCCACTGTCTCAATATCAAGTAGATCATTCTTAGGGTTTGCAATAGTTTCACCAAAGAATGCCTTGGTATTTGGCTTAACCGCTTTGCGCCAGCTCTCTGGATCATCTGGGTTATCTACGAAGGTAACTTCGATACCAAACTTTGGCAGGGTGTAGTGGAATAAGTTGTATGTGCCGCCATATAGCGATGGGGATGAAACTATATGATCACCAGCTTGTGCAATATTTAGTACTGCAAAAGTTGTAGCAGCAGAACCGGATGCAAGTAATAAAGCTGCAACACCGCCCTCAAGGGCAGCAATTCTTTGCTCAACCGTATCCTGGGTTGGATTCATGATGCGGGTGTAGATATTTCCAAGCTCTGCTAAACCAAATAGATCAGCAGCATGTTTGGTATCACGGAATTGATAAGCAGTTGTTTGATACAGCGGCAAAGCGCGAGCGCCCGTAGTTGGATCCGGCACTTGACCAGCATGTATCTGTTGAGTTTCAAATGAATATGACAAAGCAACCTCCTAATTAAAGGTGGCGATAAAAAATTATTAGGGATATCCCCTAAATCTTTTTAGCGAACCACTCTTGCCGATGGCACCTTGCTATCGACCTGGTCTTCACCCGGAGCACCCCACCGTGGTGGAGGGTTGCCGCTTAGTTAGCCGGGGCTTTGAACTAAGACTCGTGACCTGGTGCAAAAAATACTAGAGATTGTGCGCCTTTGCAACTGCCTCGTACATGATCTTGCCTTCATGCACATTTAACCCCTTAGCCAAGTTGGCATCATCGGCCAGCGCCTTCTGCCATCCCTTATTTGCAAGGGCTAAGCCATATTTAATTGTGGCATTAGCAAGTGCGTAGGTGGAGGTGGCAGGAACAGCCCCTGGCATATTTGCAACACAGTAAAAAATTGCATCATGGACTTTATAGGTTGGATCCTGATGAGTAGTTGCCTTGGAATCTTCAA
>Ga0208227_1000058_pt1 | contig 26538 bp, 22 predicted proteins | sample LakMenEpi13Jun11_FD_150692 | JGI IMG/M metagenome (GOLD analysis project Ga0208227, IMG submission 150692) | Freshwater microbial communities from Lake Mendota, WI - 13JUN2011 deep hole epilimnion (SPAdes) | ecosystem: Environmental > Aquatic > Freshwater > Lake > Epilimnion/Euphotic zone ...
GTTTTCCGAACAAGATGTCCAGCGCACAAGGGTGATTCTTGAACTGCAAAGAGATCAGTATCTTCCATTGCGAGTTATTCGCGACTACCTTGAGCAGCTTGATTCAGGCAAGACCCCAAACCTTCCTCAGGTGCAGGCATCGGTTGCAAAACTTCAGCCAAAGAACCCAATAAAACTCACAAAGGTCGGACTTATGAGCGAGACCGGAATCAGTGCGGGCTTACTGCAAGATGCTCAGACCCTAATGCTGATTAACAAAGATACTTTTGAAAGTTCAGATCTTGAAATTGCCCGCGCGATTGTTCACCTGCAGCGCTTCGGTATTTCACCACGTCACCTAAGAGGATTAAAGGCCTCAGCTGATCGCGAGATTGGAATCATCGAGGGTGTTGTTGCACCGGTGCTTTCCAAGAACGAAGCAGCCAGCAAGTCCAGGGCCACCCACTACGCCCAGGAAATCGAAAACCAGTTTGCAACCATTCGTTCCGAGCTAATCAAGTCCGTCATCTCTAAGATCGACAAGTAAAAACCCCTTAATTTAGCGCTCGACACGCCGCCCTTACCGATTAACTGGCTTACCTGGCACTAAAGCGGGAGAATTGAAACATTCAACCAATACAGAAAGGTTAGGCGATGTCTCAAAACGACGGTTTCGATAACGACATGTTATTTACCGACGGCATGATCTCGCAGGACCCAAAAGTTGGCTATCGCGGGACCGCAGCGGCTACCGCGAGCGGTATTAGCTATCGCCAGTTGGACTACTGGGACAGAACTGCACTAGTTCAGCCTTCGGTTCGCTCCGCGACCGGTTCCGGTTCACAAAGACTTTATGCGTTTCGTGACATTTTGGTTCTAAAACTTGTCAAGAGACTTCTCGACACTGGCGTATCGCTGCAGCAGATTCGTATCGCGGTTGAGCAATTGCGCGCAGAAGGAATGAATGACTTAGCCCGTATCACCTTGATGAGCGATGGAGCCAGGGTTTACCTTTGCACCTCACAAGATGAGGTTATTGACCTACTTGGCCGTGGCCAGGGTGTATTTGGTATTGCTGTTGGAATAGTGCTTCGTGAGGTTGAGGCTTCTCTTGTTAACATTCAGAGCTTGCACCTAGATGACATGGACGAGCTAGCTTCTAGACGAGCCAGCAGAAAAGCTGTTTAGGGCTCGTCTACCAAATCAAGTACGGTCTGGATAGCCCCACGGCGAATCTTCGCACCCTTTAGAACCTTCATGCTCCGCTTTGAAGATCTCTTACTCACGTCTGTGCCGTGCGACTGGAACAGCTGATCTAGAACTAGCTCGAAGGACTTAGCAGTCCTGCCGGCTACCTCGCCTGGCCAACTGTGAATTGGTCTGGCCGCACCTTGGGCTTGCTGCACAGCGGAGTGTTCTTCAATTGTGACCGAGAGTAAATCTGATCCAAACAGCTGCTCGAGTTCTGCTAGCCGGAACTGATGTTCCTTGGATGCTGGAATGTAGCGATTGACCAGAACACCAAGCGGTGTCAAGCGCCCGGCTGTTTGCTTGCTGATTTCTGTGATGGCTCGCATTGCACGGTCCGCCGCGAGCACTGAGAAAATCGAAGGCTCTGCCACAATCAAAACCCTGTCGCTTGCCGTCCAGGCTAGCTGGGTGAGCCCATTCAATGACGGGGGAGTGTCAACGATCACAAGATCGTAACCTGCCTCCACCCGACTTAGGGCCTCCTCCAGCCTCCAAAGATCCCTCTTGGTCGGAGTCGGGCTATCAAACTCGACTACCTTTGGACTTCCCGGGAGAAGGTCCATAGTTCCCGCAGAAGAAGATTCCCAGTCACTTGCCACGATGGCCCGAACCACGTTGGCGTGCTTGGGAAGCTTTAGAACCTCTGCGCAAGACAACTTCAGCTCCCTCGTTGCCCCAAGAGCAGTGGTGGCATCAGACTGAGGGTCTAGATCTACCACCAGGGTGCGAAGTCCTCTAGATAGTGATGCTGAGGCAAGACCTAGGGCCACGGTTGTCTTTCCGACACCGCCCTTTAGGGAACTCACGCTAAGTACATGCACCCAAATAGGCTACCTTTTTATTGAGTTAATGTTTTTAGGCGAAACGAGCTGTTTCTAGCCGTCTTTAGGAGACCATGTTTAGCAAGATTTTGGTAGCAAATCGAGGCGAAATAGCTGTTCGCGCCTTTCGAGCTGCCTATGAGCTTGGTGCCAAGACAGTGGCCGTTTTCCCATATGAAGACCGGAACTCCACTCATCGCCAAAAAGCTGACGAGGCCTATCAAATTGGTGAAAAGGGCCACCCGGTAAGTGCTTACCTAAACGTCGCCGAGATCATTCGAGTTGCTAAGGCATGTGGTGCTGATGCAATTTATCCGGGCTATGGCTTTTTGTCCGAGAATCCGGAACTAGCGAAAGCTGCTCGCGAAAACGGAATTTCATTTATCGGTCCAAGCTCAGAGGTTTTAGAGCTAGCTGGCAACAAGGTAAACGCAATTGCCGCAGCTACCAAAGCCGGCGTTCCAGTTTTGCAATCCTCTGGATCTTCAGAAGACCCGAAGCAGCTAATCAAAGCGGCAGAGAAAATCGGCTTTCCTCTTTTTGTTAAAGCGGTAGCTGGCGGTGGTGGACGCGGAATGCGCCGCGTCGCCGATGCCAAGGATCTTGCGGAGGCAATCGATCAGGCTTCAAGAGAGGCGCAAAGCGCTTTTGGCGATGCCAGGGTCTTTCTTGAGCAAGCGGTGCTTCGACCTCGTCACATCGAGGTTCAGATCTTGGCCGATAGCAAAGGCAATGTTGTTCACCTCTTCGAGCGCGATTGCTCGATTCAGCGCCGTAACCAGAAGGTGGTTGAGATTGCTCCAGCCCCAAACATCGACGAGGCGCTTCGTAAGCAGCTATACAAAGACGCTGTAAATTTTGCCAAGGAGCTTGGCTACCAGAACGCCGGAACGGTTGAGTTCCTGGTCGAGACTGTAGGTCCAAATGCGGGTAAGCACGTCTTTATTGAGATGAACCCAAGGATTCAGGTGGAGCACACCGTAACCGAGGAAATTACTGATATCGACCTCGTGCAGTCGCAGATGCGGATTGCTTCGGGCCAGAGCCTTCAAGACATGGGCCTTTCACAAGACACCATTTCGATGCGAGGCTTCGCGATCCAGTGCAGAATCACAACCGAAGACCCTTCAGCTAACTTCAGGCCCGACACTGGAAAGATAACTACTTATCGCTCTCCCGGAGGAGCAGGAATTCGACTCGACGGGGGAACGGTCACAGCGGGTTCAGAAGTATCACCGCACTTTGATTCTTTGCTCGTGAAGTTAGTTGCCAGAGGCCTAACCTTTGAGGCGGCTGTTGCAAGGGCCAGAAGAGGGCTCGCCGAATTCAGAATTCGCGGAGTCGCAACTAACATTTCGTTCCTGCAGGGCGTTTTAGAGGATGAAACATTTGCAATCGGAAACTTGAGTACCGCATTCATTGAAGAGCGACCCGAGCTAATGCTCACCAGACCTTCAAAAGATCGCGGAACAAAGCTGTTGCAGTGGTTAGCAGAGACTACTGTAAATCAACCAAATGGCCCAAGGCTCAACTATGTGAACCCTGCCATCAAACTTCCCGCTGTAGATTTGACACTTCCAGCCCCAGATGGATCCAGGCAAAGACTTTTGGATCTTGGACCGGCAGCTTTTGCAAAGGAGCTACGAAACCAAAAACACGTCGCAATTACCGATACAACTTTCAGAGACGCTCATCAATCGCTTCTTGCTACCCGTGTTCGAACTAGAGATTTGGTTCAGGTGGCACCGCACCTGGCACGACTGACCCCACAGCTTCTTTCGGTTGAAGCCTGGGGAGGAGCCACTTATGATGTGGCACTTAGATTCTTAGCCGAAGACCCATGGGAAAGATTGGCTGCTCTTCGCAAGGCAATCCCAAACATTTGCATTCAGATGCTACTTCGCGGTCGAAATACTGTTGGTTACACACCATACCCAGAAACCGTTACTGATGCCTTTGTGAAAGAAGCAGCTGAGTCGGGTGTGGATATCTTCCGCATCTTTGATGCGCTAAACGATGTAGAGCAAATGCGTCCTGCGATTGAAGCGGTGCTGGCAACAAAGACCGCGATTGCAGAGGTGGGTATTTGCTACACCGGAAACTTACTTGATCCTAAAGAAAATCTATACACACTCGATTACTATCTAAAACTTGCCGAGAAGATTGTTAGTGCCGGCGCTCACATCATTGCAATCAAAGACATGGCAGGTCTATTACGTCCTGAAGCTGCCAGGTTACTCGTTGCCGCTCTGCGTGAGAAGTTTGATCTGCCAGTTCACCTGCACACCCACGACACTGCCGGAGGTCAACTAGCAACACTATTGGCAGCAATCGAAGCCGGTGTTGACGCGGTGGATGTTGCAAGCGCGCCGATGAGTGGAACTACCTCGCAACCATCCGCATCGTCTTTAGTAGCAGCACTAGCTAATACGAGCCGCGATACTCAGATACCGTTGTCGTCGTTTACTCAGCTCGAGCCTTACTTCGAAGCCGTTAGACGAGTGTATGCACCCTTCGAATCAGGTTTACCTGCACCCACCGGCAGGATATATGATCACGAGATTCCAGGTGGACAGCTCTCGAACCTGCGTCAGCAGGCAATAGCTCTAGGACTCGGAGACCAGTTCGAACAGATCGAGGACATGTATGCGGCCGCCAACAAGATTTTAGGAAGGCCACCGAAGGTGACACCTTCGTCGAAGGTTGTTGGCGACCTAGCACTGCACCTAGTTGCAGTGGGTGCTGACCCAGAGGATTTTTCCAACAATCCGCAGAATTATGACATCCCAGACTCAGTTGTAGGTTTTATGGCTGGAGCGTTGGGTGATTTGCCAGGTGGTTGGCCGGAGCCCTTCCGAAGCAAGGTTCTAAAGGGCAAAACTGTCGATCTATCGCTAACTGAAGTTTCCGCTCAGGATTTGGCTTTGCTTGCAGGAAGTAGTTCTGATCGACGCGCAACGCTAAACAGGCTGCTATTTCCTGACCCATATCGGGAGTTCAAGAAGATGCGAGAGAACTACGGGATCCTTGATCAAGTTGACACAATTGACTTCTTTTATGGTCTTGAGCAAGGAAAAGAACACGTTATTGAATTATCCAAAGGCCTCACGCTGTTCATAGGCCTCGAAGCGATTGGAACACCTGACGCCAAGGGCTTTAGAACTGTCATGGCAACCCTCAACGGTCAGCTACGTCCAATAAACGTGCGGGATAGAAAGATTGTTAGCGATGTGGTGAGCTCTGAAAAAGCAGATGTGTCTAAACTTGGCCACGTCGCTGCACCATTTCAGGGTGTTGTCACCCTAAAAACAGTTGCCGGGGCCAAAGTTGAATTGGGTCAGCCGGTTGCAAGCATTGAGGCCATGAAAATGGAGGCCACAATCACAGCCAGCATGGCCGGAACCGTCAAGCGGCTTGCCATTTCAAGCACCCAGTCAGTTGACGCGGGCGATCTAATCCTTGAAATTGAAGGCTAATTAGCGCACCTTTGGTAACTGCCTTAGAATTGCAGAGTTGCTTTTGATTCAGTCACTTAGGAGATAGTTCTTGGCAAAGAAGAAAGATTCTGGATTCGGAGACGACGGAGCAGGTCTAGGAGAAAACAACCCAAATGTTGACCCAGCGGACTTTGGGTCCGAGGGCAGCTCCCAGCTATCTGTAGTTTCAACCGAAGTTGACATCTCGCCAGCCACATCCTCCATCGAGGTAATCCCAGACACCAGCGCACAAGAGCTTGAGACCGTTGTCGCCCAAGGGCAGGACCAAACAAGAACTGGTTACTCACGAAGAGACAGTCTTCGTGGAGAGACTTTTGACGAACCAGAACCAGCTGCGATGCTCACAGCGGACAGACTTATCGACGCATCAGCAAAGTTTCGTGCGGCTCCGGAATCCGGTTGGCGCCGCCTGCTTTTCTTTATCAGTTTGAAACTAATTAATTTGGGTGATTCACCAAAAGTCAAAGCACGCAAAGCAATGGATGCCAGAATTGGTGCATTGCTTGAAGGTGGAACCAAATACATTCCCGTTCTCACTAGAAAAGGTGGAGTTGGTAAGACCACCATCAGCACACTTCTTGGTATGGCGCTGGCTCAGGTCAGGGAAGACCGCGTTATTGCTATTGACGCCAACCCCGACCGTGGAACCCTGGCCGAGCGTGTTAGCAAGTCAACTAGATTCACTGTTCGAGACGTAGTTAACAGAGCAGCTTCAATCGATGGCTTCGCCGAGTTTACTAACATGATTTCAAGAGATGAGACCCGCCTTGATGTGCTGGCGTCAGATGCTGACCCAATGCTTTCAGAAGCTTTTAACGAGGGTGATTACAACGTGGTTGCCGACATGGCAGCTCGCTACTATTCGGTAGTAATTACTGACTGCGGTACGGGAATTGTTCACTCAGTTATGAGACCCACCCTGCAGCGCGCAAGCACCTTGGTTATTGTCTCCGGTGGTTCTGTTGACGAAGCAAGACTGGCTTCAGAGACTCTAACCTGGCTAGAAGCGAACGGTTTTGGTGAATTGGTTAGAAACTCTGTAGTTGCACTAAACACCGCAACCCAAGCGACACTTTTGGTAAAGCTAGACGAGATCGAACAGCACTTCAAAACTAGAGTTCGCTCAGTAGTTCGTATGCCCTATGACCCGGCTCTTGCCGCTGGATCAGTTATCAAGTTCAATGAGCTAAACAAACAAACTCGTGAAGCAGCTAGAGAACTAGCTGCCGAGGTTGTTGGTTCAATGCTTTCCCCTCTCTAATTTATGGCCGATAGACAGATTCGGTTATTCGGGGACCCTGTCCTTAGGACTGCCTCGGATCCAATACTTGAGATAACTGATTCCATTCGAAATCTGATTCTTGATTTAGAGCAGGCGACCGACCTACCGGGTCGCGCAGGAGTTGCCGCCCCACAAATTGGTGTGAGCCTTCGAGCATTCAGCTATAAAGTCGATGGGGTCATTGGCCATCTGATCAATCCAAAACTTGAGGAAACTTTCGGCGAACCGGAACTAGTTGACGAGGGTTGCCTTTCGCTTCCGGAGATCTGGTCAAAAACCCCAAGGTATCCAAGGGTAAAAGTTTCTGGAACCACTCTCGAAGGTGAGCAAGTGAACATTGAAGCCGAAGGGTTATTGGCTCAAGTTTTGCAGCACGAAATCGACCACCTAGATGGCAAGGTCTATTTAGATCGCCTAAATCCTGAAGCTAGAAAAATCTGCATGGCAGCACTTCGCGAAACCAGCTGGTTTATGGCCAACTAACCTGGAAGATTAATCGCGTCAGATGTTGTCGGTGATCCACCATAGATTTGCTCGATTATCGGTGCAAAGTCACGGGTTACTGCTTCGCGCTTGATTTTTAGCGAAGGCGTCAAGTGGCCGGATTTCTCCGAAAGCTCGCTATCGATAACCTCAAACTTCTTAATGGCTTCTGCGTTAGAAACCGTTGCGTTTACCTCGTCCACGGCTTTTTGTAGCTCCTGAAGAACCTTCGGGTTTTTTGCTGCTTGGGCAAGGGTCAAGTCCGCAGGCTGTCCATTGTTCGCCAGCCAGGCGGGCATCATTTCTGGGTCTAATGAAAGAAGAGCCGCAACGAATGGCCTCTGGTCTCCAATCACAACAGCCTGACCGATGATCGGGCTAGAGCGAAGCGGGTCTTCAAGAGCTGTTGGTGCAACGTTCTTGCCACCAGCTGTAACGATTAGCTCCTTCTTACGTCCAGTAATGGAAATGAAGCCCTCATCGTCCAGTTCGCCGATGTCGCCGGTCTTAAACCATTCGCCGTCCATCGTTGCCTTCGTAGCTTCTGGATTCTTCCAGTAACCACGTAGGACGTTAGAACCCTTAAGGAGGATCTCACCATCATCGGCAATCTTGACTCCACAGCCAGGCAAAACGCGGCCAACTTTTCCAATCTTGGCGTCTGTAACGCGGCCAATCATCGCTGGGGCGCTAGTTTCTGTAAGTCCGTAGCCTTCCAGAACGATTAGGCCAATTGATCGGAAGAAGTGTCCAAGCCTCTCACCCAATGGGGCCCCACCAGATACTGCGTACTTAACTTTTCCACCCATAGCGGCGCGTAGTTTCTTATAAACAAGAATGTCGAATACCTTGTGCTGAACTTTTAGCCCAATTGAAGGCCCGCCTTTAGCGTCTAGGGCACGCGAGTAATCAATAGCTACATGAACAGCTTTTCGGAAGATCTTTCCCTTGCCGCCGGCTTCGGCTTTCTGCTCAGCAGAGTTGTATACCTTTTCAAACACTCTAGGAACTGCCAGCAAGAAGTCAGGGTGGAAAGACTGCATCGCTGCTGCAACGTTTGTGGTGTCAGGCTGGTGTCCCACTTTAATTCCAGCGTGAACACAAAGGATTGAAATGAACCTTGCATACACGTGAGCGAGAGGCAAGAACATTACGGTCGCATAGCCTTCCTTTACAACCTCAGGAAGCTCAATCTTGGAGTTTTTTGAGAGATCAACAAATCCACGATGCAGTAGTTCACAACCCTTTGGCTTACCTGTTGTTCCAGAGGTGTAGATAATTGTGGCGAGTGAGTCCAGGTTCAACGAAGTGCGAGCCTGCTCAAGTTGCTGAGGAGTGACTCCCTTGCCTTGAGCTACTAATTTCGGGAGCGAGTCATCCTCTAGTTTCCAAACCTGCTTGACAGATGGAACCATTGCCTTGATTGAGTCAAATCTATTTTGGTGTTCTGAGTTTTCGATTATTAATGCAACTGCATCTGAGTCTGAAAGTACCCATTCAATCTGCGCCGGTGCGCTGGTTTCATAAATTGGAACTGAAACAGCTCCTGCGAACCAGAGAGCAAAGTCAACCAGTGCCCACTCGTAGCGGGTGCGGCTCATGATGCCAACAGCGTCGCCAGGTCTAATTCCAGAAGCGATGAATCCTTTAGCGAGATCCTCAACCTGAGTCAGGAAGTCTTTGGCACTAACCTCAGTCCAGACCCCTGGAGTCTTTTCGATAGCAAAAAGAGGCAGGTTCGGGGTTTGCTTCACTCGCTGAAGGAGTAAATCGGTAATGCTTTCATTCGCAGGCGATTCGACTAGCGATGGTAGTTCGTAGGATCTCATTTTGGCTCCTGTATTTGCTCGATTTTGGACAACTATAGCCGTTCTGAGCCGATCTGAGCACATTCATGGACCACCCAATCTCAAATTTGGGCGATAAACTCGATTTTTGGTCTGTTTTGACCTTTGAGATAGGCGAAATGATGCACTCAATAGGCATAGACATCGGTGGCACTAAAATGGCCGGTGCACTAGTTGATGACGCCGGCAACATCCTGAACGAGCTCAAGATCCCTAGCCCAATTGATGATTCGGACCAGATGATCGAAGCAATTGGCTCACTAATTTCAAGGCTTAGTGAAGGTGAGCAGGTAGTCGCAGTTGGGGTGGCTGCGGCCGGATTTATGAGCGCCAATCGAGAGATTATGTACCACTCCCCAAACATTGCCGCATGGCGCAATGAACCGCTGAAAAGGCGGATCGAGACCAAAACCAAGCTTCCCGTGCTGCTCGAAAACGACGCAAACGCTGCCGGGTGGGCAGAGTTTCGGTTTGGTTCAGGAGCTGGTTCGAAAAGCATGGTCATGCTCACAATCGGCACCGGTGTGGGCGGGGCGATTATATCGGACGGCATTTTGCTAAAGGGTGGTTTTGGCATCGGTGGAGAACTTGGCCACGCGGTGTTGCACCCAGGAGGCAAGCAGTGTGGTTGTGGGCAACGTGGGTGTGTTGAGTCTTATTGTTCTGGCACGGCTTTGCTCAAAGCGGCACGGGAGCTTGCCTTATCGAGTGACTCAAAGGCAGCAAGGCTAAAAGAATTGACGCTTGTAACAGGTGAGCTATCCGGTGAGCAGCTCTACCAGGCCATTTCCGAAAACGATAGTGCTGCCAATGAGCTAATTTCTGAGCTTGGTCAAAATCTTGGGACAGCCATCGCATCTATTTATGTGCCGTTGTTGGATCCTGAACTAGTAGTTATCGGAGGTGGAGTTAGCGCTGTGGGAGATCGATTGCTTGCTCCAATTAGGTCTTCTTTTGAGCTATTGATTCCAGCAAAGGGCTATAGGCCGGAGTTGAAGATCATCAAAGCTAAGTTCTTGAACCAGGCAGGCCTTATCGGAGCTGCCGACTTAGCCCGCCATAGCGTTAGCTAGGATCGAACACTAAACTTGAGATTTAGCCCAGGACAGGGAGGTAGCCATGACGTATTTCATTCTGAAGACGTTCGTTCTAGGTCCTCTGCTGCGCTTTATTTTTAGACCATGGACTCGCGGGGTTGAGAACGTGCCGACCTCAGGTGCTGCAATTCTGGCCAGCAATCACCTTTCTTTCTCGGACTCCATATTCTTGCCACTCCAGTGCCCAAGACCGGTAGTTTTCCTTGCCAAGAGCGAATACTTCACGGGCAAGGGCATCAAGGGATTTTTTGTGAAGCTATTTTTTAAATCCACAGGGCAGCTACCAATCGATAGATCTGGCGGCAAGGCCTCGGAGGCCGCTTTGAACACCGGACTGGGTGTTTTGGAGCAAGGCCAGCTTCTTGGTATCTACCCAGAAGGAACTAGATCACCTGACGGCAAGCTGTATCGCGGAAGAACCGGTATTGCCCGCATGGCGCTAGAGGCAAAAGTTCCTGTGATTCCCGTTGCAATGATTGACACCGAAAAAGTCCAGCCAATTGGAACCAGGTTTCCACGGGTTCGCCGGGTGGGGATTGTTTACGGAAAGCCGTTGGATTTTTCTAGATTTGATGGAATGGAAGGTGACCGAATTGTCTTGCGCGCGGTTACCGACGAAATTATGTACGAGCTGATGCGAATAAGCGGTCAAGAATATGCGGATCAGTACGCTTCGACAGTTAAGGAAAAGCGAGCAGCGCTCGCCACTTAGAATAAATCATGGAGCCAAACATACAAGCTGACCCGAAAGTTTTGAGCGGGCTCGACAATTACAAAAATCTTGTTGCCGCTCAGCAACCAATCTGGACTGACCAAGCTCGGCTGGCTGCTGCCCGACAGGAACTTTCAACAGTTCCTCCGTTGGTTTTTGCTGGAGAAGTAGACACTCTTAGAACCAGGCTAGCTGCAGCCGCTGAAGGAAAAGCATTTTTGTTGCAAGGCGGTGACTGCGCGGAAACCTTTGCCGACGCCACGGCGGACCGTATTCGGAACAGAGTGAAGACAATATTGCAGATGGCTGTTGTTTTGATGTATGGAGCATCGTTGCCGGTTGTGAAAATGGGTCGCATGTCCGGCCAGTTTGCTAAGCCTCGTTCTTCTGACACCGAAACCCGTGGTGATGTCACACTACCTGCCTACCGCGGCGATGCAGTAAATGGCTACGATTTCACACCAGAGTCACGAGCAACCGATCCTGCTCGAATGGTGCGCGCGTATAACACCTCGGCTTCAACGCTGAATTTGATTCGCGCCTTTACTACCGGCGGTTTTGCAGATCTTCGTTCGGTGCACGAGTGGAACAAGGGTTTCACTGATAACCCGGCGAACTCACGCTATGAGCAGTTAGCTGGCGAAATTGATCGCGCGATTAGGTTTATGGATGCATGCGGCGCTGACTTTGACGCCCTCAAGAGTACCGAGTTCTACGTTTCGCACGAGGCTTTGTTGTTCGACTACGAACGCCCACTAACCAGAATTGATTCTCGAACCGGCAACCCTTATGGAACCAGCGGACATTTTCTCTGGGTGGGCGAGAGAACCAGGCAACTTGATGGCGCTCACATTGATTTCATGGCAAGACTTAGAAACCCAATTGGCGTAAAACTTGGTCCTGCCACCAAACCAAAGGATGTTTTAGACCTAATCGAAAAGCTCGACCCAAATCGTGAGCCTGGCAGGCTTACCTTTATCACCCGCATGGGTGCATCCCAAGTCAGAGACAAACTCCCACCACTTATCGAGGCCGTTTTGGCAAGCGACGCTAAGCCGCTTTGGGTTACCGATCCTATGCACGGCAATGGCATCACCACCAAAAATGGTTACAAGTCTCGTCACTTTGACGATGTTATGGATGAAGTGTCTGGATTCTTCGATGTTCACAAGTCGCTTGGTTCATTTCCTGGGGGTTTGCACATCGAGCTAACTGGTGACGACGTAGCAGAGTGCTTGGGCGGATCTGAGAAAATCGATGAGGCTACTTTGGAGCAGCACTATGAATCGCTTTGCGATCCAAGACTTAATCACATGCAGTCACTCGAGCTAGCCTTCTTAGTTTCAGAAAAGCTTTCGAAGCGCTAGCGCGTATAGATAGTTACTTGGGTTCCAACACGAACCCTTGTAGATGCTGCAGGGTTTTGCCTGGTGACCTTCACAACCCCAAATCGACTACTGAGTTGATCGGTGTCTACCAACACAGTAAAACCGAGAGCCTCAAGGGCATTCTTGGCGGCAGCGACAGTCTCTCCAACAACGTTTGGCAAAGTAACAAACTCTGGACCCTTAGAAACGTTTAGGGTCACAGATCCTGATTCGGGGAGTGGATCCGATGACGCAGTGATCGAAACAATTCGCCCGGCGGCAACATCATCGTTGAAAACCTCCAGCGAAGTCACGGTTAGCCCAACTGCTTCTAGTGTCTGAATAGCCTGCGAGAACTCGTCCCCGACAACATCCGGCAACGGACCGAGCGAGACACGTAAATCCACGACACTGCCTTCAGCTAGCGAAGTCCCAGTTGGTTTCGAAAATGCTAGAACTTGACCTGCCTCTGCGAGGCCAAAAAACGAAGAAACATTTCCAGCTATGAGTCCAGTTGATTCCAGCAGCTTCGTAGCTTGCTCTAGGTTCAGACCCAAGGATTCTGGAACCAGCACCTGCTTGGGCCCGAGGGAAATAAACACAGTAACCTCGGATTGCTTGAAAACTCTGGTTCCAGCGGTTGGTTCCGTTCTTATGACAAAGCCAACGGGAACTTGGGCGTCGTGCTCTTGTTGCTCAATAACTGTGAGCCCCATTGGCTCAAGGGCAGAAATGGCAACTTCTAGTGATCTACCTTCAAGCTCGGGGACAATTGCTTGACCACCAGGACCGCTGGCAAACCACCAGCCCGCTCCACTAGAAGCAAAAATTGCTAGCAAGGTTAGTATCACTAGCCAACGCCCGCTACGTCGGTTAGCTTTCTTGAGCTTTACGAACCCGTCATTTTTTTTCTCAGGCTGGTCTTGCTGATATTCACCAATAACTTCGGTAGCGCCTGCGGGAGCAACAAACACTTCGGTGTTGTTTCTAATTATTCCAAAGTCTTCGAAGGTTGTAGTCAGACCGCGCTTGATGTCTGATTTGGCTCGAGAAATAACAGGCAGTAATTCCTTGGCGCTGGCCGGGCGGTCATTCGAATTTCTAGCAGTGGCCCAGAGCACTATTTCATCTAGGAGTTCTGGAACTTTCGGGTTCAAACTAGAAGGCGCCGGAATGTTGCTATTTGCATGTTGGTAGGCGATCTGGACTGCTTGATCACCTGCGTAAGGCTGTTTACCGGTAAGCATTTCAAATGCCATCACTCCAAGTGAGTAGATATCACTTCGAGCGTCAGCTTGACCGCGGAGCACCAGCTCGGGGGAGAGGTAGGCGGCGGTTCCAACAATCGATCCTGTTTGCGTATGGGATGAGATTTCTCTTGCAAGACCGAAGTCACCGAGTTTGACTGTTCCGTTGTCCGATAAAAACACGTTCTCGGGTTTTAGGTCCCGGTGTAAAACCCCGGCGGAGTGAGCGGCAGCTAAACCTGCGGTCAAGGGTTCCAGGATTTCCAAGACTCTCTCGGGTGATAGCGACCCAAAGTCATTGAGGGCATCTCGCAAGTTGATGCCAGGGACAAACTCCATCACCAAAAAGGTGATGTCATTATCGGTTCCCTGGTCAAATACGTTTACCAAGTTCGGGTGAGATAGCGAAGCGGCCATTTTTGCTTCCCGACGAAACTTTTCGACAAAGGACCTATCGGTTGCTAAGTGTGGGTGAATAACCTTGAGCGCAACCTCCCGCTCTAAGATTTGGTCCTGGGCTCGATAAACGCTAGCCATGCCGCCCGAGGCAACAAAGGCCATAATTAAATAGCGGCCAGCTACCAGTTGACCTAGAAGGTCAGCCATTTAGCTCTCCTGCACCTATAGAGATGTATGCACTTCGCTTCGGCAGCGTCAATAGAGCCAACTCGATTGGCTTGATGGAGCGAAATTGTGGCTTCATAAGCCTTTCTATGTTCACACAGCAAGATTGGTTATTCCGTGAAGGGCTCGGGTGTGGCAATCTAGTAGCGTGAACAATACTTCAGATCCAGTGAAGAGCTGGATTACCGTGGAGCAAGCCGCGGAAGCACTCAACGTTCCAAAAGGAAGAGTTAACCGGCTCCTGGAGGAATACAGCCTGGTGGCAATCAAAAAAGATGGACAGCTAATGATTCCAGCTGATGTAATCGTTGATGGAGAGCCCTTGGCTCCACTTCGAGGAACCATCATCATGCTGCTGGATTCTGGCTACAGCATCGAAGAGTCCATCAATTGGCTGTTTACTCACTCTGATGTTTTGGGTCAGACCCCACTTCAATCACTTGTAGAAGGTAAAAAGGCCCCAGTCAGGCGTCTAGCTCAGATGCTAGATATCTAAGCCTGGCGGTTAATAACTTTTTGAGCCATCGACTTTAGTTGCGCCTTGGCCTGGCCATCGATTTCAATTCTTTCTAGAGCCGCCATTGCCTGATCGGCCAGTTCGGTAATGGTTCGCTCAACTTTCTCCAGAGCTTTAGAGCCAATGATTGTTTGTTGCAAAAAGGAAACCTGCTCATCTGTTAGCTCTCGCGAGGAAAGCATTTCGTCAAACAGCTTGCCAACGGAGGCCGTCAAAGAGGCTCTGGTGTAACCAATAAGCACAGTGCGCTTTCCTTCTCTAAGGTCATCGCCTGCAGGTTTACCGGTAATGGCCGAGTCGCCAAATACCCCCAGCACATCGTCGCGCAGCTGGAATGCCATACCTAGTGGAACACCAAACTCCGATAATTGCCTTAGCTGATCGGGATTAGCCCCGGCGAATGCGGCACCAATTAGAAGAGGTGCTTCGATTGAATACTTAGCACTCTTGTACAAAATAACGTTGTTGGCCCTGCCAACGGCATCTTCTACTGGCCTTGTGATAGCGGCGTTTTCTTCCACGACGTCCAGGTACTGACCAGCCATTACTTCAACGCGCATTCGGCTGAACTCATCTCGGCAAGCTGCAGAGATTTCGTTGTTTGGAGCATTTAGCAGCGCGCTACCGAATATCTCGCTGCTCCAACCAAGCATTAGATCGCCAACAAGAACAGATCCTGCAATACCAAATCTCTCTGGCGAGCCTGCCCAGTAGGAGTTTTTGTGAAGTGTTTCAAATCTTTTGTGAACGGCTGGTTGACCGCGGCGCAGATCGGACTGGTCTATCAAGTCATCGTGGACCAAAGCCGCACCTTGAAACATCTCGAGCGAGGCCGCAATTCCAACCATGGCTTCGGCCGAGCGCGCACGCTGTTCGCTTGATTGAATAGGGGCAGAGCCAAGGTGCCCAACCCAGGACCAATAGCAAAACAGCGCCCGAAAACGCTTGCCGCCTTGCAGAAGGGCTTGGGTGTAACTAACCAGAGGTGCCAGGTCTTCGGAAATTGCCCCGAACTCTCGCAGCTGGGTGGCACAAAACTCGTCCAGATGCTCCTGCACTAATTTCAGCAGGCTCTCGGATTCATTCACAGCAATAGCCTAACTAGCTTGATTGGGTTAGACTTGGCTCAATACCTATCGAATTGGGAGTTCCTCATGGGTTTGTCAGAGCGCGAACAGCAGCTTCTAGATGAGCTAGAGCGCGGGCTCATGGATAGCGACAAGGGGATAGCCGCTAAGGCTAAGAGGGTCGGAAATCCTGCAGCCAAGCTAATCGGTGGAGCGCTGTTAGCAGTAGTTGGGCTCGGGGTGCTTCTAACAGGAGTACTGATCCAGTTCTCCATTGTTGGCGTGGTTGGATTTTTGATCATGCTCGCTGGTCTATTTGTTGCCACCTCCAACATCCAGCTTCCGGACCTGAGTTCAGGTTTTGGCCAATCCACCTCAAACTCCCCAAAGCCTGGCCGTAACTTCTTCGAAGACCGATGGGATAAGAGGCAAGGGGAGTAAAACCCAGTAAATAGCCCGAATTGACCCTCAATTTGAGGGTCTTTTTTCATTTAAGTCGAAACACGCCCAAAAGGGTCTTTTTTCCCATTTTTGACCACAAAGTGGGTCAAAGTGGTGTATAGTGGAGGAAATCGCAAAAGCGGCTTATTTCAAGGGGAAGGGGATTTCGATGCTTCTAGGCACTCACGCCCCCAAGCTGGACGAAAAGGGCAGGGTTATTCTTCCCGCCAAGTTCCGTGATGATCTATCTGCTGGACTGGTACTTACTCGTGGCCAAGACCGTTGTCTCTATGTTTTTTCCTCAAAAGAATTTGAGGCGATCAACGAAACTATTCGTCAGGCACCAATCACTAGCAAGCAGGCCCGCGACTACCTAAGAATCTTTCTATCCGGAGCATCCGATGAGATCCCTGACAAGCAGGGAAGAGTAACTATCCCACCAGCTCTCAGAACCTACGCAGGACTTGGTAAAGAGCTTGTTGTTATTGGTGTTGGGTCCAGGGCAGAGATTTGGGACGCAACCGCTTGGACTGATTACTTAGCGAATAAAGAAAATGACTTCTCGGAAATTTCCGAGGAGGTGATTCCAGGCCTGTTTTGACCTTGACTGCCTGATTTGGGTTTGATTTTCTTCCCCGATATCAAAACCAATCAGGCGGCTAAGGGGCCTATCACCTCATGACACAGAAGAATCTCGAATCACTTCACGAACCAGTGATGCTAGCTCGCACCTTGGAGTTACTGGCACCTGCGCTCGCAAGTGATTCCGCGGTGCTCGTTGATTGCACCCTTGGCCTTGGAGGACACTCCGAGGCTTTTTTGAATAGTTTTGAGAACCTAACCGTAATTGGCATCGACCGTGACCTGGTTGCCCTAGACCTTGCCGGTAAAAGGCTTGAGGTATTTGGTTCACGCGTGAAGTATTTTCACGGAACCTATGAGCAGATTCCCGAGGCTCTTGCTGAGTTTGGCTTTTCTGAAGCGTCAGCCATATTGATGGATCTAGGCGTTAGTTCAATGCAAATCGATAGCCCAGATCGTGGTTTCGCTTACAGTTTTGATGCCCCGCTTGATATGCGAATGGATTCCTCTTCTGGAGAAACCGCCGCGGAGCTGATTGCAACCGCTAGCGAACTAGAACTCGCTCGAATCTTTAAGGAATACGGCGAAGAGCGCTTTGCGAAAAAAATCGCAGCTGAGATAGTTTCTAAACGAGCGAGTGCCCCGATTGTTTCCAGTAAACAGCTGGCTAGCATCATCAGCCAGATCGTGCCCTTCATCCCAGGCAAGTCATCCGGTCACCCCGCAAAGCGTGTCTTCCAGGCTCTTCGAATAGCCGTCAACCAAGAGCTAGAGATTCTAGAAAGTGCAATCCCTGCAGCCATCAACGCTCTTGAAATCGGCGGCAGATTGCTGGTCTTGGCCTACCACTCGCTGGAAGATCGCATCGTAAAGCAAGCCATAGTCCAGGCTGCCACTTCATCAGCGCCAATTGACTTGCCTTTCGAGCTTCCAGAGCACGCTCCAGTTTTGAAATTAGTAATAAAGGGCGCCGAGCAGGCAACCCTCCAAGAAATAGCTGCAAACCCGCGCTCTGCTTCAGTGCGCTTACGAGTGGCGGAAAAAATCAGGAAAGTAGCATGAATTCACTAAGAAAATCTCGCGTCAGTGCTCCGGTGGTAATGATTCTGGTGACAGGCTTCGTAGCTGTCTCCATACTCCACCTGCTACTTACCATCCTCACCTCACAGTCTGTGTATGAGTTATCTGATCTTAAGAGAGAAAAGCGCGAGCTGGAGACCACGTCACAGATTCTCTCTGAAGAAGTATCGTCTCTGGCTTCCAATCAGAATTTGCTCAACACCGCTAGCCGCCTAGGCATGGTTGCAAATACCAACCCAGTATTTCTTAGGTTGACCGATCAGGCAGTATTGGGTCACCCGCTTCCTGCACCAATCGCGAGTGCTCAATCCACGAATTTGGTAGCCAATTCGGCAATGATTATTGAGTCAACTCAAATAAACCAGATGACTGTTCCAGCTAGTACAACGGAACCAGTGGCAATCCCGGTGGCACCAGTTGTTTCTTCCAGCCTGATACCAGCATCACCCACAAGATAAGTCCTGAGAGGTTTGTCCACTAATGAATCCAGCGGGGCAAACCAACATCTCCAGAAGAATGAGATTGTTTCTCTCGCTTTCGGCAATTCTGGTTTTAGTTTTTTCAATTCGACTAATTGACTTTCAGATTGTTCGAGCAGAACAAATCAGTCAGCTCTCCTACGAAAAGCGTGCCGTAGCGCGAACTATTCCTGCTATCCGCGGGGACATTGTTGATTCCAACGGCACAATTTTGGCAACCACTGTTTATCGCTACGACATCAACGCTGCGCCAGCGATGGTTGGGCCAGTCGAGAGAGTAATTGACGGAGCTAGCCAAGTTACCAGCGTGGAGCAAGTTGCCGCTGAGCTAGCCAGGATATTGCAGGAAGACGTTGCAACCTTGTTGCCAAAACTTAGTGGAACCTCGAACTACGTTAACCTTAAAAAGCGTGTTGATGCCGATACTCAAAGACAGATTGTTGAGCTGGGCATTCCTTGGATATTCTCCGACGCCTTCCAGAATCGGCTCTATCCAAATGGGGCAGTAGCTGGAAACTTGATTGGTTTCGTGGGGACCGACGGCAAGGCCCTTGCAGGAATAGAAAGGCAGTTCAACGCCTGCTTGGCCGGAGTTGATGGCCAAGAGCGATTTGAAACAGGAGTTGATGGCATCAGGATTCCAGCAAGCGCGGTAGTAACCCAAGAGGTAAAGCCCGGGCGGGATGTAGTTCTCACCATTGACGCAAGCTTGCAATATCAAGCACAGCAGATTCTTGCCAGTGAGGTAGAGCGTTTGGATGCAGACTGGGCATCCGCGGTGGTCATTGAAGTAAAGACCGGCAGAATCGTTTTAGCTGCTGAAGCACCAAGCGTTGACCCCAACGATCCTGGAAAATCTCCGCCAGAAGAACGTGGCGCAAGGGTTTTTCAGTTTGCCTATGAACCTGGATCCACGATGAAGTCCCTAACTGCTGCTACGGCAATTGATTTGGGCTTTGCAAATATGGGTACCAGAGTGAGTGCGCCGGACTCGATAAGGATTTTTGATAGCACCATCATCGATAGCTTCTCGCACGACACTATGAATTTGACCCTTGCCGGTGTGCTGAGGTACTCCTCAAACGTTGGAACGATAATGATTGCTCAAGACATACCGGCCAGTAGTAGGTATGACTATATGCTTCGGTTTGGCCTGGGCAAAGCATCCGAGGTTGGCTTTGAAGGTGAAACCAGTGGAGTGCTTAATGATTACCGGGACTGGGACGGCGTTACAAACGTCACAACATTATTCGGTCAGGGATTATCTGCGTCGTCAGTTCAGATGACATCGGCCTATCAGGCCTTGGCGAACTCTGGTGTGCGGTTGAATCCAGTATTGGTTGCTGGTTGCAGAGACGAAAACGGAGATATGACTTCGATACCGAAATCAACCGCCACCCAAGTGGTATCAGCACAAACCGCCCAAGAGGTCGTTTTGATGCTAGAGGAAGTTGTCGAGGATGGTGCGATTGGTAGAGCTACCGCTGTCCCCGGTTATCGTTCCGCTGGTAAAACTGGCACCGCAGAAATTCCAGAAGGCTCTGGCTACGGAGATTACTTTGCCACTTCGTTCCTAGGAATGGCTCCAGCCGAAGATCCCCAGTATGCAATTGGAGTAATGGTTTACAAACCGAAACAGGTTTACACAAACTCTCAAGCGGCCGTGACCAGCTATCAAAAGATTCTTTCTCAAGTGCTTTTGACCAACAGAATTTCACCCTCGACAAGTGTCTCTCCGGACATTCCAACGGAGTGGTAGAAGATCATGATCAATCTAAGACTCAGCGATCTGGCGCAAATTTTGAATGGCACCTTGGTGGGCGATGCAACTGCTGAAGTATCTGGAACTGTCGAGACCGATTCCAAGCTAATTAGTTCAGGTGGCCTGTTTTTTGCCAGGCCTGGCGAGGTTACAGACGGTCACAACTTTGTTGGTGATGCTTTGGCTAGGGGCGCGATTGCCGCGATCGTGCAACGGCAATTACCAGAACCAATTAATCAGATAGTTGTAAAAAACAGTGAAGAAGCACTTGGCGTTTTGGCTTCTTGGTTGGCTGCTGAGCTCAAGTCGAAAGGCAAGCTGAAAGTTGTTGGGATCACTGGTTCAAATGGAAAAACAACCACCAAGAACATGCTTCGAGAGATTCTTAGCCGGGTGGGGCCAACTATTTCACCAATCGAATCCTTCAACAATCGCGTTGGTGCTCCGATATCAATTTTGCGTGCCGACGAGCACACAGAGTTTCTTGTTGTTGAAATGGGTGCCGAGGGTATTGGCAGCATTGAGTATCTAGCCAAAATGGCTGACCCAGACATTGGGATTATCTTAAAAGTCGGCCTGGCCCACGTTGGAGAATTCGGTGGCATTGATGTCACAGCAAAGATCAAATCTGAACTTGCAAGCGCGATACGGCCAGGGGCCAAAGTGGTACTAAACGTTGACGACAGCTACGTTCGCGACATGCAGCAGGTAACCAAGGCTGCAGTTAGTTGGTTTGGTACAAGCGCTGAGGCGAGTTACCGAGCTTCGAATGTGACCACGATGGTGGATGGAACCAGCTACACGATGCATTGGCCAGATGGTGATGAGCAAACCATTCGTTTAAACATTCTCGGAGACGTTCACGTCATGAACGCACTGGCTGCTTCTTGCGCAGCACATTTGCTGGGAGTGAGCAAGCAGATCATCGCTGAGGCACTTGGGTCAATTCAGCTTGCTGAGCGCTGGAGAATGCAACGGGTAGTTAGAGCCGACGGCGTGACAGTAATTAATGACGCCTACAACGCGAGCCCTGATTCCATGAGGGCCGCACTTCAGACTTTGGCACAACTTGGCAGATTCGGCTCAAGAACCATTGCAGTGCTTGGACACATGGCCGAGCTCGGTGACTTGTCGGTATCGGAGCACGACAGCATCGGAAGACTTGTTGTGCGGCTAAACATTGATCAACTTGTTGTGGTTGGCGAAAAGGCCAAAGTGATTCACATGGGGGCTAGTCAAGAAGGCTCATGGGACGGGGAATCAAAGTTTTTCCTCTCGATTGACGAGGCTTTGGTGTATCTGCGTGGGATACTCTCTCAAGGCGATACTGTCTTGGTTAAATCCTCCAAGTCAGCAAACCTAAGGGTTCTGGGAGACCAGCTTATGGAGGCAGTCAAGTGAGAGCATTACTTGCCGCTGGCGCTATCAGCTTGGCGTTTACATTGTTTTTGACCCCAGCATTTATTTGGCTTTTCCGGAAGTGGAAATGGGGGCAGTTCATTCGCGAGGATGGACCCAAGACTCATCACATCAAACGAGGCACTCCCACAATGGGTGGCGTTGTCATTATTTTTGCATCTGTCATCGGTTACTTCACTGGAAAGCTAATCAACGGTGAAGCACCATCAATTTCGGCGCTGCTGGTTATCCTGGCGATGGTTGGACTAGGAATTGTCGGATTCATTGACGATTTCATCAAGACTCATAAACAAAGGTCCCTGGGGCTTGGCGGCTGGGCCAAGATTGCGGGTCAAGCTGTCGTGGCTGTGGCCTTCGCGTTTTTTGCATTCGGAAGCCCAAACGAACGCGGGGTAACTCCGGCTTCTACACAGATATCCGTTATCCGGGACACCGGTTTTGACTTGATGATGTTTGGCAGTGTCGTCGGCTCGATTTTGCTGGTCCTTTGGATATTCCTACTTATATCAGCAACGTCGAATGGCGTTAACATCACCGATGGACTGGATGGGTTAGCCATCGGCGCCAGCATTATGGCCATCGGCGCCTATGCCGTGATTGGGTTTTGGCAATTTAATCAGGACTGCGCGCGAGTTATTGAAAATGTTGCGAGTTGTTATGAAGTTCGTGACCCTCTAGATCTTGCAGTTATTGCTGCTGCGATTACTGGAGCGGGAATCGGGTTCCTCTGGTGGAACACCACTCCGGCGCAAATCATCATGGGGGACACTGGCTCAATGAGCTTGGGAGGTGCTCTTGCGGCACTAGCGATTCTATCGAGAACTGAAATCCTGCTCGTGCTAGTTGGTGGCTTGTTCGTTATTGTTACCGGTTCAGTTATTTTGCAGCGGGCTTACTTCAAAATCACCAAGGGTAAACGTATTTTCCTGATGAGTCCCTTGCACCATCATTTTGAGCTGAAGGGCTGGGCCGAGATAACTGTAGTGGTCAGATTCTGGATCATTGCTGGACTTTCGGTCTTGTCTGGAATCGGACTGTTTTACCTTGAGTGGATTTATGGCTAACAAATTGGATTCTCTGGATCACCTTTCCAGTTGGCACTCCGATTGGTCTTCAATCTCAGTCGTAGTTGTTGGATTGGCAAAAACTGGATTCTCGGTTGCAGACACACTTCATGAGCTAGGAGCCAAAGTGCTAGTTGTAGCCGATTCCGCCTCCGCTGAAATTTTGGACATCGTCGAAGTGCTTGGAATACCTTCGGCTATCGGGAAACTCACCGAACAACAAATTGCAATCGAGGATTTCAACCCAGACCTTATTGTTGTTTCACCCGGCGTTGCGCCCACCAATGCCCTCGTGCAAAGCGCAGTTGACAGAGGGATTCCTATTTGGGGAGATCTCGATTTGGCTTGGAGGCTTAGAGACAGGTTTGACGTCAAACAAGAGTGGATTTGCGTCACCGGAACAAATGGAAAAACCACGGTGGTTGAGCTAACCGAGGCTATGCTTCTTGCCTCCGGAGTTAGAGCTGTGGCCTGCGGAAACATCGGGAAACCAATTCTGGACTGCATTCGAGACCCTGCAGAGTTCGAAGTACTGGTTGTCGAAGTTTCTTCATTTCAGCTGCACTACATGAATCACATTGAGCCATTTAGCGCTACGTGCCTAAACATTGCCGAGGATCATCTGGATTGGCACGGCAGCTTTGAGGCCTATCGACTCAGTAAAGAGCGTATCTATCACGGAACAAAAGTTGCCTGCATCTACAACCTCGAAGATTCCGCTACCGAACAGATGGTTCAGGCTGCAACGGTCCAGGATGGTGCCAGAGCAATTGGTTTTGGCCTCGGAACACCAAAACCTAGCAATGTTGGATACGTCGACGAATTCTTAGTTGACCGAGCATTTTTGGACCAACGTGCCGATAGCGCTTTGGAGATTGCCAGCCTCGAAGACTTCCATGGGTTGGGAGTTCTAACGCCGCACCTACTGAGCAACATAGCGGCGGCAACTGCGTTAGCAAGGTCCTTTGGGGTGCCACCTGCGGCCTGTCGAGAGGCATTGCGGAACTTCCGTGTTTCTCCCCATCGAATCGAGCTGGTGCTAGAACAAGACGGCGTTCGTTACATTAATGACTCCAAAGCAACTAATGCCCACGCCGCATCGGCTTCGCTATCTTCATTTGAGAGCGTGGTCTGGATTCTTGGTGGACAGCTCAAGGGAGTGGACATTTCGGGCTTGATTGCAAAATTTGCCAAGCGCTTACGTTCAGCCGTTGTAATAGGTGTCAATCGTAAGGAAATTCTTGAGAATTTTGCGACGTTAGCACCAGCTGTCACCGTGTTCGAAGTTGCCGATTGCGACAATGTCATGGAACGAGCTGTTGAATTCGCTTCGAGCTCCGCAGAAGCCGGGGATGTTGTTCTACTTGCCCCAGCGGCTGCCTCAATGGATCAGTTCGAAAGTTATCAAGATCGCGGCATGAGGTTTTCGGAAGCGGTTGTGAAAATAGTTGGAGGATCCAGTGTCTAAAGTCAGGGGCTCTAGAAAATCCAAAGTGTTAGCTGGCATGAAAGCTAAGTCATTCCGCCCCAAGGGTGAACGGCGTCAAAGAATAGCCGAGTGGCTAAGGGATAACTTCCAGGCGGAATCGATTTACTTCTACCGACTTGCAGGGCTAACGGGATTTCTGGTTGTTTTTGGTCTGGTGATGGTGCTCTCGTCATCTTCAATCGATTCGCTAGTTGCAAACCGAGATGCTTTCTACGTTTTTTCTAGGCAGTCGCTTTACGCCGTGGTAGGTCTCGGGGCGATGCTTTTCATCTCAAGTCTCAAGCTCAAAGTAATTCAGAATCTAGTGAAAGCCGCGGTGGTTTTTGGGTTCGCGCTTCAGCTTTCGGTGCCGTTTATTGGTATCACAGTCAACGGAAACACTAACTGGATTTCCATCGCTGGTTTCACCCTTCAGCCCGCGGAGTTTCTAAAGGTCGCTCTAATTATGTATATGGCCTGGTTTGTTAGTAACCGTGAGCATGAGCTTGATGACCCGAGAAGAGTGTTGCTGCCTGTGCTCATTGTCGGAGGAGCGGCGTTGGCGCTTGTGATGCTTGGTAGAGATTTGGGAACAGCAATCATCATTGCTCTGATTGTGTTCGGCACACTAGTTATCACTGGAGCTCCTCTCAAGCCTCTGATTCAAGTCTTTGTTGGAGTAGCAATCGCAGGTGCTTTGGCAGCCTTTTCAAGTGCCTCACGTATGGCAAGAATAAACGCTTGGCTTAATCCTGACTCTGCCTCATCTGACGCTTTCAACTGGCAGTACGAGCATGGGACGTGGGCTCTTGCTGCTGGGGGAGTGTTTGGGGTTGGCTTAGGCAATTCAAAGATGAAATGGTCCTGGATTCCTGAAGTTGAGAACGACTTTATTTTTGCCGTGATAGGTGAGGAGCTAGGTCTCATTGGAGCTCTCGTGGTGATTGGAATCTTTGCGTTACTAGTTTCTTCTCTTATCGGAATAATGAACCGATCTGATTCGAGCTTCGGCAGAGTCATAGTCATTGGTGTCATCGTCTGGATTGTGTCCCAATCCGCAGTGAACATTGCAGTAGTTCTTGGGGTTCTGCCTGTTTTGGGAGTGCCTCTACCGTTGATTTCTGCAGGTGGTTCATCTTTGATAGCCACGCTCGGGGCAATTGGAATAGTACTGGCGATTGAGAAAGATAATCATCGAAACGGCGCTAGGTCTAACAGACGATGACGAATTATCTTTTGACAGGGGGAGGCACGGCAGGTCACGTCAACCCGCTTTTATCCATCGCTTCGGCGCTGCTAGCAAAAAACCAAGGCGATAAGGTTTTTGTTCTCGGAACCAGTTCTGGATTGGAGTCAAGGCTTGTTCCAGAGGTGGGACTGCCGCTGCTACTTATTGAAAAACTTCCATTTCCGCGCAAGCTTGGCTTTTATGCAATCGCGTTTCCTTTTCGCTTTGTTGCTTGCGTTAGGCAGGTAAAAAAGTACATCAAGCAGCACAAGATTTCTGCCGTTGTTGGATTTGGTGGATATGTGAGCGCTCCGGCATATCTCGCGGCAAAGCAATTGAAAGTTCCTCTTGTTTTGCATGAGGGGAACGCGTTGCCTGGCATAGCGAACCGTCTTGGCAATCGCTTCGCTTCGGCTGCCGGCAAGGCTTTCAGATCTGCCAATCTGGCTAACTCGGAATTTGTTGGTATGCCAATCCGGCCAGCGATAACGGCATTGGCAAGATCCAAAGATGTTGAGGCGGCAAGAAAGTTTTTTGGACTAAAGCCTCAAACGACAACGCTTCTAGTTACTGGGGGCTCTCAAGGGGCAAGAAGCATCAACCAAACTATCGATAGATCTAGAGCCGTGCTCGCAGCAGCGGGCGTTCAAGTTCTGCACATCATCGGAGCATCCAGTGAGCTAGCAGAGGTTTCTGAGCCCGAATACAAAAGAGTTTGCTACGTGGACCAAATGGAGTTAGCTATTGCAGCCAGTGACTTTGCGGTGTCTCGTGGAGGAGCGGCAACAGTTTCGGAGTTCTCCGCGGTTGGTTTGCCTGCTCTTTACATTCCATATGGGGTTGGCAATGGAGAGCAGAAGTTTAACTTGCTAGATGTTCTTGCTGCGGGCGGAGCGATAACAGCCACAGACAAGGAATTCGATGAGCAGTATGTGAGGTCGATACTGATTCCATTGATTTCGGATTCAAAACGGCTCGCTCAAATGTCGGAATCGGCCAAGCAAGCTGGCGTGCTAGATGGAACCGAGCGTTTTATCGCCTTGATCGACGAGGTAGTGTCAAGAAGATGATAAAACCAGACTTTTCTGTGCCGGTTCCAAATAATCTTGGCAATGTTCACTTCATTGGCATTGGCGGCTCTGGTATGAGCGGTATTGCACGGATTCTTATAGGTTTGGGGCACCGGGTATCTGGAAGTGATGTTAGGTCCAGCCCAAACATTCT
>Ga0208227_1000060_pt1 | contig 26076 bp, 28 predicted proteins | sample LakMenEpi13Jun11_FD_150692 | JGI IMG/M metagenome (GOLD analysis project Ga0208227, IMG submission 150692) | Freshwater microbial communities from Lake Mendota, WI - 13JUN2011 deep hole epilimnion (SPAdes) | ecosystem: Environmental > Aquatic > Freshwater > Lake > Epilimnion/Euphotic zone ...
TGAAATTAAAGCTGTCTGTCTATTTGTTGTGGCGAAACACAAATCACTTTTACCGGGCGTCCATACGTCGGGGAATCTCTCACGTACGTGAACGGCAATCTCATTCCATTCTCTGTGAGACAGAGTCGTCTGCGCAAGCATTGCAACATTGGAATCAAAGTGGGGAAGTGCTTCAACTTCTTCCAAAGACTCAACCCTAGAAATTGATGCTGGTGCCACTGCCATCGTGCCGACAGCTTCTTCATGTCCATCATGTCCGATGTACACAATGTGGTAGCCCTTGGCTGCACGAGTCTTTACTTCATGATGCACTTTCGTTACAAGAGGGCATACTGCGTCCACCACGTAACTTCCTCTGGATCGAGCAGCGGCAACTATCTCTGGGGCAGAACCATGGGCCGACAGCATGATTGGCGCCCCGACAGGAACTTCGTCGATGGAGTCAACAAAGACAACTCCCTGGGCGATGAAACGGTCGACCACGATCTTGTTGTGAACGATTTCGTGGTAGCAGTACACGGGCTCATCAAACGAGCGCACCATCCATGCGAGAGCCTTGATGGCCATTTCGACACCAGCGCAGAAACCTCTGGGTGAGGCGAGAAGTACCTTGTTGACGGCCATATAACCTCTTCAGACTACCGAGAGTGCTCAGCGGTAGCCTGCAGGGGTGAATTCGACCACCGACTCTTTACCGCAGATAGCTGCGATTGACCGTTCTTCAGCGGCATATCGGGTCGGTCTGCTGGTTGGAGACCGAGTCGTGTCGGTGAACGGGGTGGTTCCTCGCGACATTCTTGAGTGGCAGCGGTTGGTTGAGTCTGACGAGGTTGATATTTGTGTTCTTCGTGGTCGCGAGACACTGGAGTTCGATCTGGCGCGACAGCCGGGAGAACCGTTGGGTGTTTCCATCTCCAGCGCTGTTTTTGATCGAATTCATACGTGCGACAACCATTGTGAGTTCTGCTTCATCTATCAATTGCCCAAAGGCATGCGCCGCAGTTTGTATATGAAGGATGATGACTACCGACTCAGTTTCTTGTTCGGGAACTTCACCACTATGACCCGCTTTACTGAGGCAGACCTAGAACGCGTGATCGACGAGCGTTTGTCACCTCTCTATGTGAGTATCCATTCGCCAGAGCCTCACGTGCGCTCGGATATGTTGCGCAATGTTCGCGGCGGGTTCAGTCTTCGATGGATGAAGGTGTTGCTTGATAACGACATTGAAATTCGCGCTCAGATTGTTTTGTGCCCTGGAGTTAACGATGGTGACGTTCTTGAGTCAACTCTTGCTGGTCTGCTGGAGCAGTACCCAACTCTCGAATCAATCGCCATAGTGCCGCTTGGGTTATCACGTTTTAATACTGAGGATCGCATGAGGGTTCACACTCAATCAGAAGCAGCTCAAGTTATTGAGACTGTTACCAAATGGCAAGCCCGCTACGTTCGTGCTATCGATCGTCAACCCATTCACCTAGCCGATGAGTTCTACTTGGTGGCGCAAGCGGCTGTTCCCGAGGCGTCACATTATGGAGAATTTCCCATGTTGGAAGATGGGGTAGGGCTCGTTCGGTCCTTTCTGGATGCTTTTGCTGGAACTGGTCCCGACTTGATGGGTAAACAATCTGGTTTCTTTGCCTCCGTTGATGTGCCTTCACCCACAGACTATGTGCGCGTGATTAATCCAGCAGCAGATACTGGATTGCGATCATCTGCTTCTGTTCCTGTTTCCCTGAGAACCAGAAAGCCAACAGCTAACAAGCCCATAGCCGTTGTTACTGGTTCGTATGGGGCAACTGTTATGCGTACCGCACTTGCTGAACAGAACTTCAATGATGTCGTGGTTCTTGAAGTGAAGAATCAATACTTTGGTGGCAATACTGCTGTGGCCGGACTTATGACCTTCGAAGATATTCACCGCGTGCTGACAACTGACAATGGCTCGCATGTGTATCTGTTGCCTGATGTGTGCCTTAATGACGGCGTTTTCTTAGACGGCGGATCTTTAGAGAATTTACAAAATCAATTTGATATTGAAGTTCTGCCTACTAGTGGAAGTTCACTACGAGATCGGCTTGAATCAGCCAAAAGAGAGGTTTCTCATGTCTGACGAAGAGAAAGTCATATTTCCCACAGTTGTAATTGTTGGTCGTCCCAATGTCGGCAAAAGCACTTGGTTCAACCGTGTCATTGGTGAACAGGCGGCAATTGTTGAAGACCGCCCTGGAATCACTCGCGACAGACATCCGCGTATGGCCTCATGGCTTGGTATTGAATTTTGGATTGTTGATACCGGTGGTTGGATGCCAAGCGGTACTGAACTCGATGACAAAGTAAGTCGCCAAGTTGAGGAGGCTGTTCGTGAAGCCGACCTGGTCATCTTCATGGTTGATGCATCTGTCGGCGTAACTGACGATGACGAGCATATTTCGCAATGGTTGCGCAAAACTGGCGTTCCGGTTCTCCTTGCTGCCAACAAGTCAGACAACGATCGTCGCGAACAAGAGAAGTGGATTTTCATGTCACTTGGTTTTGGCGAGCCGATGGCAGTGTCTGCTCTTCATGGTCGTCGCTCCGGTGATTTCCTCGATGAAGTTGTGGCGCGTATTCCTCATGTTGAACTTCCAGTTCGTGAACTAGACGCAATCAAGCCCGACGGAGTTCCGCGTGTGGCACTTGTAGGTCGCCCGAATGTTGGCAAGAGCACTCTTTTCAATCGTTTGGTCGGTGAGGAACGCTCTGTAGTTCACGACATGCCTGGTACCACGCGTGATGCAGTAGACACCCTTGTAGAAACGCCAGATGGTCCGTTGGTCTTTATCGATACTGCCGGAATGCGTAAGCGAAGCAAGATTGACGAGTCAACTGAGTTCTATTCGCTTGTGCGAGCCCTGAAGGCAATTGATGAGGCCGATATTGCAATTCTCATCATTGACGCGACAGTTGGCGTAACGAGTCAAGATCAACGGTTAGCAGAACGAATTGACGTCGCTGGTTGCCCGATTCTTATTGTGCTGAACAAATGGGAACTTCTTGATTCAGAAAATCGTCGACAAGTCGAGCTTGATCTTGCACGCATGTTGTACTTCATTGATGATGCGCCTGTGTTGAAGTTGTCGGCTCTCACCGGCATGGGCGTGCATAAATTGCGCCCTGTTCTGCAGGACGCCATCGAGCAGTACCACCGCAAGATTCCAACCCGAGATGTGAACAGAGTCATTTCAGCGGCTCAACAGAAATCACCCGCAGCAGGTGGCGCAAGGGTGTTGTTCGCCGTTCAGGGCGCAAACGACCCACCGACGTTCACATTGTTTGTGAATCGTGAGTTGTCTGCCCCTTACATTCGCTATTTAGAGAGGTCAATTCGAGAAGCATTTGAGTTTGGCTCGACACCACTCAAACTTCGAGTGCGGAAAAAGGGCGATTAGATATGCCATGGTGTGAGCCATGTGCAAAGTATTTTGCACCGTCAGCATTAACTTTTGATGGTGAATGTCCCGAATGTCGGTCCGCTGTCGACAACGTGTCTGCATCGGGTCGCATCAAAGCTGACACACTTGACTTGAAGAAGCTCGCTGGCATAGACGGTGAGAAAACTCCGTGGCATTTCAAATTGCTTGTTGGGCTGCTATGTCTCTACTTGGGTTGGCGAGTAATTCAGATTTTTGTATAGGCAACAAGTCAGGCTCACCGATAGAGTCATACACCATTCGGGCTGTAGCGCAGCTTGGTAGCGCGCTTGTCTGGGGGACAAGAGGTCGTGGGTTCAAATCCCGCCAGCCCGACCAATGAAATCGTCGCCTGTACTGGGTGGGAGAGAAGAGTTATTGCAAGATGTGTGGTCGTTTTGTGGGGGCTTTCAGTGCTGAACTATTGATGGCTGAAATGTCGGAGGCTTTGTCAGGGGCGACAATGACGATGTTGTTTGATCAAGCCAGTTTGTTTGCCCCGAACTACAACACAGCACCAACTCACATTGTGCCTATTCTTCGTAACGAGGAGTCGAACGTCGTTGTTGATCCCATGCAGTGGGGGCTCGTTCCGTCCTGGTCCAAAGACCCAAGTGTTGGTTCAAAACTCATCAATGCTCGCTCAGAGACAATTACCGAGAAGCCTTCGTTTCGACAATCTGTACCAAGCAGGCGTTGTATCATTCCGATGAGTGGGTTTTATGAATGGGATAGAACTGACCTGAAACAAAAGATTCCGTATTTCGTCACGCGTGAAGATGGTCGTCTCATGTTGGTGGCCGGAATTTGGACTGCATCGCCTGCACTTGATGGCAGACACACCTTTTCATTGATTACTCGCGAGAGCGTCGATGACCTTTCGCACATCCACAGCAGAAGTCCGGTTGAGTTGCATGCTGATGATGCTCTCGAATGGATGTGCAACCCAGTGCCTCCGCTCGAATTGTTTGCACCAGAGCATCAGCCGCGATTCTCTGCAAGAAAAGTCTCTACTTCTGTGAACAGCGTGAAGAACAACTACGAATCTTTGCTTGACGAATTTGTGGACATCACTGAGAAAAGTGACCCTGACACTCTGTTCTAGATGCGAGCCAATTCGCTGATCAGTTTTTCCGCTTGCGCCTCCAACACGCTGCGCTCAACATTTGCAGCGGCGTTAGCGAAATTCATTTCACTCATAGTGTTAGTTGGAATGAGATGAATGTGGCAATGATTGATTTCGTACCCAGCGATAATCAGCCCCACTCGCGTACATGGAAACGCTTTCGAGATTGCAAGTGATATTCGATGCGATACGGAGAACATGTGAGCAGAGAGTTCCGGACTCATGTCTATCCAATGGTCAACTTCTTCGATTGGAACAACTAGAACATGTCCATCGGCGAGTGGGTTGATGCTCAAGAACGCGACACACAGCGAATCGCGGTAGATGAAGGTTCCGGGAATCTGACCTTCAATTATCCGCGTGAAAATAGTTGTCATCCGGTGTAACCGCCTGAGACGTTAAACACATCACCCGTGCAGTACTCAGATTCTGGCCCGGACAGGAATCGGATCATGTCTGCTAGTTCATCAGGTTCACCAAGACGACCCTTACCAATCCTCATGGTGATGCCGGCCATCATCGTTTCGCTAAATGGTGTGAGGAGCGGAGTACGGATGTAGCCAGGACATATTGCATTGACGTTGATTCCAAGGGGCGCTACTTCGGCAGCTACAGCCTTTGTCAGTGTGATGATTCCCGCTTTAGCAACGGAGTAATGAGGCGCGCCAGCGGCAGGGTAGAGGCCAAGTACTGACGAGATGTTGATGATGCGTCCCGATCGCTGAGGTTGCATGTGCGTTAGGGCTGCACGGCACCCGTAGAACGCACCGTACAGATGAACCTTTATCATCCTGTCCCAATTTTCGTCGGTCAGATCACGTAGATAGTTCATCGGATTCATCTGATCAATTTCGCCGGCCATTCTCTTCGTTACATTTTCAATCATCAGATCAGTTTTGGAAGCTGTGTCTTGCGGTGCGATGCCAGCATTGTTGACCATGATGTCAAGTCGTCCCAATTTCTTTACGCAGTCATCGACGGCGGAGGCGAAGGCATTTGAATCCGTTACGTCAAATGCATACGCGATGCCTCCAACTTCATTCGCGACTTTTTCAGCCGCGTTGAGGTCTAAGTCGTTAACAGCAACCAAAACTCCATCAGCAGCAAGTCGGCGGGCTGCTGCTGCTCCGAGGCCAGAACCTCCACCGGTGATGAAGGCAACTTGGTTTTCGAGGGCAGGTTTCATATCTGCAGACTATGCCGATGCTCAATGTGGAAAGGTCACTGGGGCTACCATCTGTCTGTGCGTATTCGTGAAAATCTGACCATTCCGAATATGCTGTCTCTGCTGCGACTTGCCATGTTGCCTACGTTTGTCAGTTTGTTTGCCGATGGACGGGTAGTTGCCGGTAGTTGGTTTTTCGGGCTTCTTGCATCCACGGATTGGATTGATGGCTACATTGCTCGACGTTTCAATCAGGTGAGCGAACTGGGAAAGATCCTTGACCCAATTGCCGACCGCACAGTCTTCTTTGTCGGAATTGGTGCTGCTTTGTACTACGACTACCTGCCAATGTGGTTCGGGATCGTCATCCTCATTCGGGAGGTCTCTATTGCCGTTTTGATGGTTGTAGCCACAGCCATGGGTATGGAGCGATTCCCTGTAACTCGTCTCGGTAAGTGGGCGACATTCGCTCTGATGGCGGCTGTTCCCTGGATTACTCTCGGGTCGGCCGGAGGTGCCTGGACTGTGTTCACCTACATGGGTTGGGCAGTCGGTATCCCAGGTGTCTTTGTTTCGTATAAATCGTTCTTCGAGTATCTGCCGACGGTGAGGAGTCACTTGGCGTCGGGACGAAGGTCCTAGAGAGTACCGTTAGTGAAGTGACAGTTCCTTCCCAACTCCGATATTCAAAAGATCACGAATGGGTGCAAATCGACGGCTCTCGGGCCAGGGTTGGCATCACTGACTATGCACAAGATGCATTGGGAGACATTGTGTTTATTCAACTTCCTGACGTCGGCTCTGTCATCACTCTGCATGATGGGCTTGGTGAGATTGAAAGCACAAAGAGTGTTAATGATGTTTATGCCCCAGTTGCCGGAACAGTGGTTGCAGTTAATGAGGCACTGATTGCGACACCGGAACTTCTTAATACTGATCCCTATGTATCTGGCTGGATCTGCGACATCGAGGTGTCAGAAATCAACGAGGCTGAGTTGATGAGTGCGGAGCAGTACTCGGCACTCATTGGGGCGTAGTAGTTAATAGTTATGTCGTACGTGTTTTGTAACCAGTGTGGTCATAGGAATCCTCCTGTGTCGGCTTTTTGCTCTGCGTGCGGAACGGTTTTAGACATTGTCTCTGATCACACGATTACTTTGGCAAAGACGGACTCACTACAAGATGCGCCTGGCCCTGAGGATGATGTTCAGGTTTCTTTGACAAGCATTTCCCGCGGTACAGCAATTTTGGTGCTGCGAGGCGGCGAAGGGGAGGGTGATCACTATGTTTTGTCCTCGTCATTAACAAATATTGGTCGTCATGCTGAGTCCGATATTTCACTAGACGACATCACTGTGTCTCGTCGTCATTGTGAAATCACGTCGGAGAACAGTCGATTCATAGTTCGCGATGTCGGATCTTTGAACGGAACCTACGTCAACCAAAAGAGAGTTGACGTGATTGAACTGACGCAAGGTGATGAACTGCAAATTGGAAAGTTTCATTTGGTTTTCTTAGAGAGGCCGGATGAGAAATCATGAGTGATCGTGACTATCTCTCAATCGGAGAAGTGCTAGCGCAACTGTTAGAAGAGTTTCCAGACGTCACTATTTCTAAGATTCGATTTCTGGAGAGTCAAGGCTTGATCGTTCCCGAGAGAACTCCTTCTGGCTACAGGAAATTCACTTCTGCTGAAGTCGAACGTCTTCGCTTTATTCTTCAAGAGCAGAAGAATAACTACCTTCCATTGCGCGTGATCAAAGGCAAGCTTGAAGATGAAAGTCAAGACATCAGTCGCGACTTGGACAACATCAGCGAATTGGTTTCGACATCGGGTCATCCTGCAGCACGTGCTGCGATGCCGCGCCCCGCTGCTGTGGAGCAATCACCTCAACTGGGGCAAGACCCCATCGTGCCAGCGTCTGTTAAACGTCAACAAAGAAAAGTTGCCCTGCAACACGCTGACAAGACGGAATCAATTCCGCGGGATCAACTTCTTGAACAAGTTCATATTGATTCGACATTTCTCAAAGATTTAGAGGCAGCTGGTCTCGTAAGTGGCCATGACGTTGGTGACACGACCTTCTTTGATACACACTCAGCCTCCATTGCCCGCACGGCTGGTCGATTCCAGGAAATGGGTATTGATATTCGTCACCTGCGTGCTTGGAAATCTTCTGCTGATAGGGAACTTAGTTTGTTTGAGCAAAGAATCCTTCCCCTCTTGCGACAAAGGAACCCAGCCTCGCGTGATGAAGCTCTTGAAATGCTCGCTGAGTTCATGGAGCTTGGTGGCGAATTGCGAAACTCGTTGTTGATGCGAGATATCGCTCGGTTGACGGAACAAAAGTAAACATGAAATCTCTCTCAGTACGTGGAGTACGAATAGATCGGCTGTCAAACACGCCTGTAGTTACCTTGCGAGAAGAAGACGCACCGCGTCGGCAATTTGAGATCTTCATCGGGGCGCCAGAGGCAGCAGCTATCAAGACTGCGCTTGACGCCGAACAAACGCCTCGTCCGCTGACACATGACTTGTTTGTGCTTGCACTCGAGCGGGTATCGGTCTCAGTCAGTCGCGTTGTGCTGACCCATGTTTCTAATGGCACGTACTATGCCGATTTGGTCCTAACGCCAGACGGTGGACCAGAAGTAACAGTTTCAAGCAGGCCGTCAGATGCTCTGGCCATTGCTCTGCGGGCCTCATGTCCAATCTTTGTCCTCGACGACCTCATTGATTTGGTGGGTGAAGTGATTGAAGAGGATGAATCCCGCACGGACACAGGAATTATCGACGAATTCAGGGATTTCATCGAAAACATCTCTCCAGAAGATTTCGATACCTGACATCTTGACGAGAGAGCTGTTTCGGCCGTAGCGTCTTACACCCGCGTAGTTTCCATTTCGGAGCGAAACTAGCGCCAAGCGAATCGGTACTTCAATGACTCAAACTTTCAGTGGAACGCAGGCGGCAGACGTTGTAGGAATTACCTACCGTCGTCTTGACTACTGGGCACGAACTGACCTCGTGCGTCCGTCTGGAACAGACGCTGCCGGAAGTGGAAGTCGTCGTCGCTACACCTATCGCGACCTTCTTGAGTTACGAATCATCAAGCAACTACTGGATGCCGGAATCCGTTTGGAATCTATTCGCGATGTTTTTGCGTATTTGCGTGACCACATCGAGACTGATATCTCAGCAGCGCATTTGGTGATCGACGGATCGTCCGTGGTGTTGTGCAATGGCGATGAATTGATTGACGTATTGCGTCACGGTCAAGGTGTCTTGAATATCCTTCCCATGGATTCAGTTCGTGAGCAGGTTGATAAACAGATTGTGTTGCTTCACCCAATCGATGAATCGATGGATGATGAAATTTCGCGGGCAGTGTAAAGGTGCGCTTTTCGCCACTTGATGCTACGCATCGTTCACTAGACGCAAAAATGGTTCCGTTCGGTGGTTGGGACATGCCTTTGGCGTATTCGTCAGGAACTCTTGCCGAGCATGCGGCATGTCGCTCAGGCGCAGTCATCTTTGATGTTTCTCACTTAGGGACTGTGCGAGTCGAGGGTGAGAATGCGTTTGAACAACTTCAAGCATGTCTAACAAATGACTTGTCACGGATAGCTCCCGGACGGGCCCAGTACACGCACCTACTTGACAAAGATGATGCCAGTGTTCTCGATGACATCATCGTGTGGTGGGTACGTGATCAAGTCTTCGACGTGATGCCAAATGCATCAAATACTGATCGAGTAGTAGCGGCTATTGGTGGATCTGACACCACAAGTACCCGCGCTGTCATCGCGGTACAAGGACCAGAGGCGCGTGCAATTGTCGCCAAGTTCTGTGCCGAGGCAGCTGCTGTACGTCGCTTCACAGTTCAAGAAGTGCAAGTGTGCGGTTTCTCGTGCGTGGTGGCGGGGACTGGCTACACAGGCGAAGACGGAATTGAGATCGCTGTACCTAATGAAGGCGCGGCAGCTGTGTGGAAAGCCCTTCACGAAGCTGGCGCTGTTCCCGCGGGTTTAGGTGCACGTGACACTCTTCGTCTTGAAGCTGGATTGCCACTACACGGACATGAATTGGGAGAGGGTATTACTTCTCTACAAGCCGGACTTGAGTGGGTTGTTGCATGGGGAAAGCCTGACTTTCTTGGAAAGACAGCATTGCTGAAGGAAAAAGAGAGGGGCGTAGCGCGTCGATTAGTCGGTATATCTATTCCCGGACGCCGTCCTGCACGTGACGGCACACGTGTTCTCGACTCGGCCGGATCTGAGATCGGTTTTGTGAGCAGTGGGAATTTCTCGCCAACTCTCGGACATTGCGTTGCAATGGCTTTTGTTTTGCCTTCTGTCAACGTAGGTGATGCAGTCTCTATGGACGTGCGCGGAACGCTCATCGATGGAGTAGTGGTTACTACTCCGTTTGTTGCGAAGAAGAAGTAGAACTCGAAGACGGCTTGTTTGGTCGAAAGCCAAACAAGCCACCGGCGTTCTCAGCCAACGTGGTTAGGGGACCAAGTCGTTTAGTCAGATCTCCCAGTTGTGTGGCTACTTCGCCCATGGAAGCCATTGCGTTCATCGCAGTACCTACTTGAGGCATAATGCGCCGTAGTGGCTCCTCAATGTCATCAAGCATTGCATTGATTCGCGTAGTTGTCTTATTGAGATTGTCTACTGTCGAAGCAAGGTTCTCCAGAATTGTCAAGAGTGACTCGCTTGTTCTACGAGTGACGTCAACAGCCTTCCCAGCCAGGTCAATCGGATCAATGGTTCCAAGAAGTGACAGCAACTGTTCGATTGGATTCGTTGTCGTGTTCTGCTCTGCGTCGCTCACGACCCCACCGTAGCGTGCTCGAGATTGATGGCGTACTGCTCTATGGGGGCGCAAGTGCAAACGAGGTTGCGGTCACCATATGCGGCATCAATTCTGGATACAGACGGGTAGTAACTACGCGACCTGAGATGTGCCAGTGGATAAAGCGCTGATGCTCTGCTGTATGAGCGGTTCCAGTCTCCTGCAATATCCTCAACTGTGTGTGGAGCGTAGTGAAGAACAGATTCTTCAGCAGAGACTTTTCCGGATAAGACCATCTCAATCTCACGGCGGATACTGATCATTGCCTCGCAGAAACGATCCACTTCTGCGAGTGACTCACTTTCAGTTGGTTCGACCATCAGCGTGTTTGCTACGGGGAAACTCATGGTTGGAGCGTGAAGCCCGTAATCCATTAACCGCTTGGCAATATCGTCGATTGAAAGCCCTGAGCCCTTGATCACTTCTCCCACGTTAAGGATGCACTCGTGCGCAATTGTGTTGTTAGCTCCTGTGTACAACACTGGGTACGAAGAATTGAGTCGGTGAGCTACGTAGTTTGCAGACAAGATCGCATCACTTGTTGCTTGAAGCAATCCATCTGCACTCATCATGGAGATGTACACCCACGGAATGGCACAAATACTTGCTGAACCAAAGTTCGCAGCGGACACAGGCCCAACTCCGTCCGATGGATTCAATGGGTCGCTTGGCAAGAATGGAATGAGATGACTACGAACAGCAACTGGCCCGACGCCTGGTCCACCGCCGCCATGGGGAATGCAGAATGTCTTGTGAAGATTCAGATGGCTGACGTCTGCTCCAAATTTCCCTGGTTGTGCTGTTCCCACTAGCGCGTTGAGGTTTGCGCCGTCGACATATACCTGCCCGCCGTGTGAATGAATAATCTCGCAAATATCTGAAATAGCTTCTTCAAATACACCGTGTGTAGAGGGGTATGTGACCATGATTGCTGCAAGCGTGTCACCAGCTAGTTCGGCCTTGTTCGTCAAATCAGAAACGTCGACGTTGCCGTTGTCATCGCATGCAACAACAACTACTGACATGCCAGCCATTACTGCGCTTGCAGCATTTGTGCCGTGTGCACTCGAGGGGATGAGGCAGATCGTGCGTTGTATGTCTCCACGAGAACGGTGATAGGCGCGAATGGCCATAAGTCCAGCGAACTCACCTTGACTTCCTGCGTTTGGTTGGAGACTTACTGCGTCGTAGCCAGTTATCTCGACCAGCATTGCTTCTAGTTCAGCCAAGACCGTACGAATGCCAACAGATTCATCGGCAGGTGCATACGGATGAAGCGAAGAAAATTCTGGCCAGGTAACTGGCTCCATCTCTGTTGTTGCATTCAGTTTCATAGTGCAGGAACCAAGAGGAATCATTGTGCGATCGAGAGCTAAATCTTTGTCAGCTAGGCCGCGAAGGTAGCGGAGCATTTCATGTTCGGTGTGGTACTTATGAAACACGGATTGCTTCATGTAGACGTCTGTACGGAAATGATTGCTTGAATGTGATTTCAGCGTCGTCTCGACTAGTGCAACGTCAATTGACTTCAGCAATGCACTGAGTATGTCCGTGGTGGTCGTTTCATCCACACTTATTGAAAAGGCAGTGTCAGAGATTTGGCGCATATTGAAACCTGCGGTGCGCGCCTTTTGTAAGAATGCCGCTGGGTCCTCGACATCACAGGTAACGGTGTCAAAGAAGGAATCATGGCGCACTTTCATCCCGGCCTGTGCGAACGATGCTGCAATGGTTGATGCATGTGAGTGCACTCTGTTGGCAATCCTCTTCAGACCATCTGGTCCGTGCCAGATGCCGTACATACCAGCCATGTTGGCAAGTAGCACTTGAGCTGTACAGATATTGCTGGTTGCCTTTTCGCGACGAATATGTTGTTCGCGCGTTTGTAGCGCCAATCGAAGTGCAGGTCGACCCTCGGTGTCTGTACTTACTCCGACTAGTCGTCCTGGCAATGCGCGGGCGTGTTCATCACGAGTGGCCATGAATGCAGCGTGCGGGCCACCAAAGCCCATCGGCACACCGAAGCGTTGCGACGAACCAATCGCTATGTCGAATCCGAGTTGTCCCGGAGGAGTGAAGAGGGAACAGGAGAGTAAATCAGTAATGGCGATAGAGATCGCTTTGTGCTCTCTTGCTTGGCTTGTGAGAGCAGTGAGTGAAGAAGATGAAGGGATGTTTCCGTCGCTCCCGGGTGTTGACACAACGATTGCAAAATACTGCGATGCGTCACACGTGGTTATGTCACCGAGATGAATAGTGATTCCGATTGGTTCTAGGCGAGTTGAAAGAACTGCAAGTGATTGTGGGTGAGTGTTGCTGTCAACGAAAACCGAATCTGATTTTGACTTGCTAACCCTGTGCGCCATGGTCACTGCTTCGGCGACCGCAGTGGCTTCGTCCAGCAGGGAACCGTTAGCCAGTGGTAATCCTGTTAGTTCAGACACCATGGTTTGGAAGTTGAGAATTGCCTCCAAGCGTCCTTGACTAATTTCTGGCTGGTATGGCGTATACGCGGTGTACCACGCTGGGTTTTCCAGAACGTTTCTCTTGATGACTGCTGGCGTAATGGTGTTGTAGTAACCCTGACCAATAAATGAAGTGCGGTGCACATCATTAGCAAATTTTGATTTGAGGACGGGCAAAACTTCGGACTCTGTCAACGGTGACGAAAGTGCCATTGAAGTACGCAGACGAATCGACGAAGGGATGGTTGCATCAAGGAGTTCTTCAGAACTTTTGAAACCAACAGCAGCCAACATTGTTGCTCTGTCGGAATCACTTAACCCAAGATGACGATGTGCGAAATGATCAGCGTGGAATTCAGGCGTGGTGAGTGAGCGTGGGGTAGAGGTCATTAGTTATCCGATTGACTCTGTGACCCCCGCTGTCTTTTGTACCTGAGAGCTTCGCCATCGAAATGGCTTTCCCCGTCGGTGGAGGGCAAGCCCTCTCTTTCCAGCGTTCGATGTCTACTTGGTCCCTGTGCCTGAGAGATTCCGGGGTGGTTGCTCCTTCGGCGGTGAACCGTTGCCGGCACACACTCTCCCAAGTAGACGTTTTCTATACCGTAGTCGGCGGGGAAGGGGGTCGAGTCATTCCGTGGAGGCGTACGAGCCGCTTGATCCTTTTTCTGTTCCCACCTGCTGTACGGCCTTATCAAGGTCAGACAGGAATTCGTCAACGTGGGGAGCGTGATGTGCCATAACCGTGAGGTGAATGCTGGCGGGGGGAGTTTGTTTATCCAGGAACCATCCACCCGCAATCAGACGGTCCGCAATGGCAAATACGTCATGACGATTTGGGTCTTTGGTGCCGAACGAGAGAAGTGTTGAATCGGGGACTGCGCGCAAATCAAGATCAGGATGGTTAGCGATGTGCTTGCTGATGCGTATTGCTGAATCGCGAGCGCTTTTGGTGACGCGCTCGTAGCCATCGTCGCCGAGATAATGCAGCACAGCCCATGAAGAGGCAATTGGTCCTCCAGATTTGGTCCCCAGAATTCCGGATGATCCATAGAAGCCGCCAAGCCAGTTATCGGTGATGAATGTTTGGTCGCTTCGTAACGCTTTATTGCGATGGAGAAGAACGCCAGAACCTTTCGATGTGTAGCCGTACTTGTGAAGGTCTACAGAGATTGATGTGACACCATCACATCGAAAATCCCACGGAGCAATCGGTTCCCCAAGTCGTTCTAGATAAGTGAGCGTGACCCCACCCATACATGCATCAACATGACAATTAATATCTCGTTGAGAAGCGATCTCGGAAATCTCGGCGATTGGGTCGATTACGCCTTGCGGGTACTGCGGAGCGGAACCGACAATCAAAATAGTTTCGTCATCGCATGCATCACGCATTGCATTGACATCAGCTCTCCAGTCGGCTCCGACTGGAACGCGGCGACTCTCGACTTCGAAGTAGTCGGCACCTTTTTCAAACGCGGCGTGTGCAGACGAGGGGAGAACCATGTTCATTCGCTTCAGGTTGCGTCCCTCGCGCTCTGCGCGCTTACGAGCGGACCGAACGGCCAGCACGAGGCTCTCGGTGCCTCCTGAGGTCATAAAACCGGCTGTGGCGTCGTCACCGTGAACCCAGCCAGAGACAATGTCGACAACCTGTTGTTGCATGACGCGCAGTGACGGAAACGCGCTGGTGTTCAGAGCGTTCTCGCCAGAGAAACGCCGATACGACTCTTCGGCCAATGCCAGGACATCTGGCCCAGCGCTGTACGCAAGGGTGAAGCAGCGACCGTCGCGCCAGCGCACGTCGTGAGTGCGCAGTGATTCCATGTGGTCAAGGATTGACTCTGCTGATTGGCCGGGGCCGAGTTGTTCTATAGGCATGTGAGCACTGTAGGCGTTTAGGCACAACGCCAGCGGGGCATGGGTTTCGTACTGCTCGTGTTACTTCTGCGAACAATAATTACATAACGGAGATTATGAGCGTATTGCAGGTGTCAACGAAGCGGCGGCAATGGGTTCGGCGGCCTGAATCAGCCAACCAAGCATCTCCAGCAAGGATTCATTGGTTTGACGTGGCGACGCTAGATCTGTTTGTACGTCGTTCAACGCGCAATGCAGCACGTACATCTGGTCCTTCAGTGCGTCGAGTTCATCTCTGGTCATCACCAGCTCATTTTCTGACAATGCAAGTTCAGACGCGCGTTGACGAGACACCCAATCCCATTGCCGACAACGCTGACTACAGAACTCCTTAGGTCTGCCTGGTCCAGTTGATGCTGCCAAGACGTGCCGGCACCAGCGACATCTCTTATCGATTCCCTGCTGCCCTGCCATGTCCGTGGATATCGTCATGACGAAATAGTACGACAGGTAGTCTGCTTCTTGTGTCATTTCCTCCCGCACCTGCACGATTCTTCGCTAGCGACAATTTCAGTGGTGCTCATCCCCGGTATCTCTCAGCTGTTGAACGAGCTAACTCTGGTCACGTAATGGCGTATGGCGGAGACGAGATCACCAAGCATGCGACAAAACTGTTCCAAGAATTGTGTGACACCGATGTTGATGTTTTGTTTACTTTTAATGGCACTGGCTCGAATATTGTTGCACTAGGAAGTTTGTTGCGTTCAGCAGAATCAGTTCTGTGCAGTGAATGGGCACACATTCACGTCGATGAAACCGGTGCACCAGAACACATCTTGGGAATCAAATTGCAAGACGTCAACTCCCCTGACGCCAAAGTCACTCCGGCACATATCGTTTCAGCCGCTTCGGCTCTTGGAAATGTGCACCATGTACAACCGGGCGTTGTGTCGATTACACAGGCAACAGAACTCGGAACCGTCTATTCAATTGAGGAAATTCGTGCCATTTGTGAAACGGCTCATTCATACGGCATGAGAGTTCATCTTGATGGTGCTCGCATTGCAAATGCGACAGCTTCACTTGGTGGTGATGTAGCTACGTTCCGTGCCATGACTTTTGGAGCTGGTGTTGATGCGGTCTCTTTCGGTGGAACCAAGAACGCAATGTTTGGCGCCGAAGCCGTGTTGTTGCGCCGCGGTGTTGCATCCGATCGATCTGGTTTCATTCGCAAGCAGAGCACACAACTGCCTTCGAAGATGCGCTACACAGCTGCTCAGTTCGTCGAAGCGCTTACCGACAACCTTTGGATTGAGACTGCTGGTCACGCGAACAAGATGGCGATGCGTTTGTATGACGCACTGGCCCACATCGAGTCGCTGCAGATTTCTTCCCCTGCCGTGAACAGTCTCTACCCCATCCTTCCGGTGGCCGTGAAGGAACGCCTCCAGGCCTGGAACTTCTTTTGGGACTGGGATATATCGCGCTCACAGGTTCGCTGGATGACGTCGTGGGACTCCTCCCCCGAGGACGTTGACGCCTTTGCTGCTGGGGTTTTGGCGGCATTCTCCGAACAATAGGTTCGCCGACTGATCCAGAATTGACTAATGGGTTAATTCGGCTATGGTGGTGTCACACGCGGCGAAGTTGGGGGCAACAATGTCTATAGGGGAACTGTTTTCTTTTCGGGAATGGAACGACACGGCGTGGTCTGAAGACGCAGAATGCCGGGGCCTTTCCGTCATCTTCTTCCCTCCTGCAGCGGAACGTCCACAAGCACGTGAACGCCGTGAAGCACAAGCTCGCGAAGTGTGTCAATCATGCGCAGTCATGACAACGTGTCGCGAATTTGCACGTAGTAACCGTGAATATGGTTTTTGGGGCGGCGAATCAGAGGAAGAGCGTCACGCAGCTGGCTTCAGACTCATTGCACCAATTGGTGTTCGCTCTCGCAATATCTCCTGAAGAGTTACGACTTCCGCAGAATTACTGCGGCCCATCCGTCGCTAATCTCCCGATCAAGTTCCACGCACTCTTTATATGAGAGCAACACGCTCTCGACTTGTTCTTCACGCATGCCACTCAGGACAATCATTCCAGATTCGTGAATTGAATTCTTTATGGTTGTGGACTCGGCGGTAAGAACCGGGGCAAGAATATTTGCGAAAACCAGATCAGCATTCAAGTCCGCTACATCACTTCGCCACGTAGTTCGTACTTCGTTCAACTCATCATTAATGCGAACAACTTCTTCGGCGTTGTGAGCAATATCAAATACGTAACTTTCACACTGAAGAATCTTTGTTACCGCAATCGCTAGAATGCCAGACCCGCAACCGAAATCAAACACCCGAGCATTTCGTTCGCAATGCGCAAGCCCAAGTCGTAATGCCAAAACTGTTGTCGTGTGATTTCCCAACCCGAATGTGTCTGCAGGTTCGATACGAATCACGTGTGCCGCTTCTGGTGCTTCAATCCAGGCTGGGCACAGGACGACATTCTCATTCACCCATGTTGGTACTGCATGGGCTCTCCAAGTGTCTGCGACACTTCTTTCCACTTGAGTGGTTGAGACAATGACGTTTGGAAACTTTGACGTAACGAGTTCACGAGTAAATGAGTGATCATCTCCAAGGCTGGTGCGCAATGTTACGAAGCCATCTGTGGCTTCTCGTTCTTCTACGGCTACTACTCCGAGGCTCCACAGTAAGTCTGAAAGCAATTCAGATTCAGATGCTGAAACAAGGAAATCAAGCATCGACCATGTTGGTCCGGGATTATCAGTCAATGCGACGTAGCTGTTCTCTGAAGCGCTGACCCTTGTGCAAATACGCCATGACTGCCATCTCGATATCGGCTTTTCGTGCTCGACCTTCTTTGATTGTGGCTGGTGCGCCCACTGCGAGGGCGCCTTCTGGAACAACTGTGTCATTCAAGACAACCGAGTTAGCCGCAACAATTGCACCGGATCCGACAACTGCTCTGTGAAGGACAATCGCACCAGATGAGACCTGAGATCCGTTCTTGATGATGCACCCCTCTAGGTGCACAAGGTGACCGACCACGCAGTCATCCCCCACCGTCGTATGGTCCATAGGAGTCGTATGAACAACAGTTCCGTCCTGGATGCTGGTTCGTTCACCGATGACAATCGCTCCGTCATCGCCGCGAAGGACGGCGCAAGCCCAAACAGAACTTTGAGCTCCAATAGTGACCGATCCGATGATGACAGCGTCTGGATGTACATAGGCCGTTGGGTGGATAGATGGAGTTTGATCACCGAGTGCGTAGATAGGCATGCGCAACGGTAGCAACTAGATCCTTGTCCCCTGATGGTCGTGGCGTTTTCCGAGATACCGTAGATGCCTATGTCACGTCGTATCGAGATCGAACTCACCAGCAAACGCCCAGATGGCACTTGGACATGGCGCGCCGCCGGCGCACGTGAGCCTCGTGGTGAAGTTGTCGACTCAGTCGTCCCTGCCGGAGCAAATGTCAACGACATAATGCGCGCAGACGTTGAGACAGACCTTGATGGCAGCCGCGTCTTGTCGATTACACCGCCTAAAGCCAAGAACGTGCGTACAGGTCTTCTTGAAATTCTTCCGTCGACTAAGGCCTTTGAGCCTGTTACTCAGCAGCTTGCAAAAAAGGGTTCACGCGGTGGCGATGATCGTAAAGGTCCTCGTCGCGAGCGTAAAGACGGAGACAAGCCACGCGGAGAACGTAAAGACGGTGATCGTGCACGTGGAGATCGTAAAGAAGGTGCAGACGGTCGTCCAGATCGTCCTCGTCGTCAATTCTTTGATGCACCACCAGAACTCCCACAGCGTCCAAAAGCGAAACGCATTCGTCCTTTACGCGTGAATGTTGATGCAGTCCTTGCTGAATTGCCAGAAGCTCATCGCACAATTGCAGAGACAGTTCTTAACGGAGGCGTTCCAGCAGTGCGCGCTGCTATTGAAGAGCAGAATCGTCTAGCAGTAGCTGCTGGCAAGGAAAAAGTACCTGCCGAAGGCCTGTTGCAAATTGCAGAACAGTTGTTGCCACGTTTGCGTGTAGCCGAATGGCGCGACAAGGCAATCTCTGCTGAATCCATCATTCATGACATCGATCTTCGTGATCTTCGTTCAATCGTGGTAACCGCAGACCAACTCGTTGCAATTGACGAAGAGACTCGCGCTCTCGTTGCCAAGATGAAACAAGGTCTTGTAATTCGCCAAGAGACAGAGACGAAGAATTGGCTTGACGATGTTGCTGCTGCAACTTCAGTTGGTCGTGTCGTTCGCGCTTTACGTTTGTCTTCTCAACCTCCCAAAGCTGGAGTTCCATTTCCTGCTCCGTTAGCTGCACAAGTTGTCGCCGCAACGGTTGCTGGCCTCACTACAGATGCGCCATCGGAGCGATGGATTGCGCTGTTGGAAGCAGCCGCGTTCTCCCCTGTCCACGGCAAGGTTCTTCCTGCAGCGGTTCCTACCGTTATCTCTGAAGATCTCACGAAGACCGTCACTCGCCTCGGCCCACTCATGCCGCAGATTGCAGCGTTGTTCGGCATTGCCGTTGATCCGAAAGCTCGTCCGCCTCGTCCATTGCAGGTTCCTCGTGGTGACAAAGGTCCTCATAAGCGCGCCGGAGAATTGAATAAGTCAGCTGACGGCAAGCCTGGTGCTGATAAACCGCGTCGTGGTCCAAAGCCACAGAACGCCGATTCGAAGAAGCCTGTTGCCGATGTGGCTGCATCAACTCCTGAGTCATCTGAACCTGCTTCATCTTCTCCTGAACCTGTAGTTGATCAGGTTGTAGAAGCACCTGTTGTCAGTGCGTCTGAAGTTACCGCTGAACAGGCTGAATAGCCACAACTTCCCCACCATCACTGCTTCTCACTACGGTGGAGGCATGTCAAACTTGGTCACATATGAAGTGCGCGGAAACGTAGCGCTAATCACACTCAATCGTCCTGATGCACGCAATGCCGTTAACGATGAGTTGGCAGCCGACATGGAGGCGGCCATTGACCGTCTCGAGGCTGACGACACGGTGTGGGTCGGAGTCCTCACTGCAAACACTGAGGGCCACAAGTCACCTGTTTTTTGTGCAGGCGCAGACCTGAAGGCGCTCAGCACTGGTGGCCAAACGCTCGGCACCAAGCGTGGCGGCTTCGCCGGCTACGTGTATCGCGACAGAGTAAAGCCGATCATTGCTGCTGTGGATGGACTTGCAACTGCAGGTGGATGTGAGATTGTTCTGGCCTCTGACATGGTGATTGCAACATCGCGATCATCATTTGGACTTGCAGAAGTAAAGCGAAACCTTATTGCCGGTGCAGGTGGGTTGTTTCGTCTTCCTCGCGCTATTGGGCGAGCAGTCGCAATGGAAGTAATTCTTACAGGTGATCCACTCTCAGTTGATCGCGCCTATGCGCTCGGGTTGGTTAATCAAGTGGTCGAGCCCGGCAAACAAGTTGAAGCTGCAATGGTTCTTGCTGAAAAGATTGCACTGTCTGCACCAATGGCAGTGGCAGCGAGTCGTCGTGTGATTCTCGCTTCTGCCTACTCAACTGACGAAGAGCTAATAGAGATGACCAACAAAGAGTTTGCGCCCATCTTGAAATCTGAAGACACAAAAGAAGGACTTACTGCATTTATTGAAAAGCGTGCACCACAGTGGAAGGGCCGTTAGAGCTTTTTCCCAACAATGATTGTCTGAGCGACTAAACCATGTCGTTCGAAAAGATTCTTCATCGCGCGATCGCCAGGTAAAGCACTTGATTGAAGCCAGGTCGCGTTCAACTCTCGCAGTTCACGTATGCATGCAAGAAGAAGTGCGTCGCCGATACCGATGTCTCTACTGGCAGATTCAACAAACACAGAATCAATTGACCAATCGTTTGCATTTCCAGTGGTGGCAACTAAAGAGCCCATCACCGTTGTGCCAACTCCGGCTACCAATGCGACAGTCTGGGCGACCTCTTTCGAAGTTGCCAATACTGAACCTCGGTATTGCGTGGCCTCTTGTTCTGACAGTGATTGATGACTTGCGAGAATCGCAGCATCGTCTAGCCCCGCATGACGAACAAAGATAGAATGATCAGGCACTTGTTGAATCGTCTTTTGATGACGGCCGATCGACTACCTTGCGAGCTTCTCTGACAGCTTGGTCTACGGCGAACTTCCCCACCATCTTCGCTGATGGGGCCTGTTTCTGAAGCGCCGTGAGAATCTCGTTGAACTTACGTGCGCAATCTTTTGAAAACGCTGAGAGGATCACAGTGTCACTTCACAAAGACAGGACACGCATCGTCACCGATGGGACACATTGGTGCATTCTTGCGGACGAGAAGGAAACAACTGTTGCACAGCAGTTCATCAGCACGCTTCGGTTGCAGTTCGTCATCACCAGTTGAGCGTTCTTCGTTATCTGGTACTTCGTCTTCTTCCGCTGGAAGGTCTTCGCTGGCGAGGCGATCTTTCAGAATCTTTGAGAGGTCTTCTTCTACGTCATCTGGTGCAACCATGTCGTCGTCATCGTCGTCGTCGTCGCCTGGCTTACGCACGATGGTGGCGCCCATGGAGTCGTCATCATCTTCATCGTCGTCAAGCAAAGCATCTTCATCGTCCTCAATCAGAGGCTCATCAAGTTCCAGTTCCTCAAGGTCGTCGATTTCGTCCCCATCGAGGTCAATCTCCAGTTCAATCTCTACTGGTTCAATCTTCTTCTTAGCCACTATGTGCTCCTAAATATGTGCAAGGACTTGCGGCGGGATACTAGGCATAAAACAGTGCCAATAGGCGAATACTAGAAAAATACCACCAGACCGTGACGGTTGTCACTGGGCCTGATTACTAGCTTTTTGTTGTGCGCTTTGACTCGGCACGGCGCTCTGACTCAAGCCGCTCCAGCTCTGGGACTTCAGTTGTCATGTGAGACATCGCAGCGGCAACGGCATGATGGCCGGCCTTCTCAGAGATCTGTTTATGCATCTCCAGAGCCACCCTGCGGTACGAAGGATGGCCTTGTGGACCTGAACGCAGTTCGAGCATATGCATCGCCTCACGGGCATTGAACTGCATTACGTAGCGGATTCTGTAGGCCATTGAGACCGCATAGCTGGCCTGATACGGATGGTCGGCAGCAAGAGCGTCATACAGCGACGATGAGCGAGCCATGACTTCATCAAACATCTCTGCTCCCCCGGCTGCATCCACAAGTTCTGGACGCGTGTACCCGTGGTACGGAGTCAACGGTTGCCATTCGATTGTTAACAGGCGGTGACGCTGCATATCACGGAATGCGCCGTAGTCAGACAAGACATCGAAACGGTAATCGATGCTTTCGAATGCTCTACCTGGGCGATGTCGACGATTGTCTCGATTTCCGATGTAGGCATTGAGAATATCGGTCTTGTCTTCAACACTCATCGCTTCTACTCGCATGCGAATTTGAGACTCTGGCAAATGTGAATACTGGTAGCAGGCAGCTGCAACCAACTTGTTCTCGCCATCCGGATCAAAATCGATCAACGTCACCTCATCTACATCTGTTGCAATCACGTCACCCATGATTGAGTCAACAATGTCTGTCATGGCCGCAGTGTTTGTCGAAAGATAGTCAGACCACTTCACTCCACGTTCGGGAACATCAACGCGACGTAGAAATGAAGGAATTACCTTGCGAAGTTCTACAAGCATCATGTCTGCGTAGTAACGCGCTTCTGGGAGCGGATGAGCCCGCATACGCAATAGAAGCTGTTCGTAGCCCTGACCGCTTCCATAAATTCCGACATTGGACAATGACGATGCTGGCAATAACCCGCGCACCGCATCTAGCGCCTTGGCGCGAGTCGCCTGTCGGTAGACAAAGTCGCTGTCTTTGGGACCCTTGACAACAGTCGCACGAACATGATCGGTGACCAATTCGGCTAGCTGACTGTATGAATCGAACATGCGGTCCATATCGCCCACGTAACGCGTGCCAAATCGACCTTCAAGAATGTCCGGATCACGGTAGTAGCGGTAACGCCCACCGAGTCTGTCGTCATAAGCGATGTAACGAGTACTTTGCTCGAGGTAGCTCATTAAGCGTCCCCACTCGAGAATCTTGGTCAAAATGTTTGAAGCCTGCTCGCATGCAAGGTGTACGCCGCCAAGTTGCGCCACAGAGTCATCACCGTATTCAACGAATACTTTTTCATACAGAGTCTCAGCTCTGTCTACCCCGACTGTTGCGTCGACCGCTTGATCGCCAGCAATTTCCAAGTCGTTCACGAACTCGTCGAGAAACAAACGACGAAGGCTTCGAGGGCTACGGCTGTAACGCGCAAACAAGGCACCCTTTACAACTTCAGGAAGGTTGACTAACGCAAAAACTGGAAGATCAAGATTTGTAAAATAACGACGCAGAATGTCTGATTCCGCATCTGTAAATTCCTCGGGAACATAAACACTCACGGCAACTGAGCCTAGGAGTCACGTGGGGCGCTACGAGGGATACCGCTAGAGCACATTCTTGTCTGGGTTGGCAGCGCCAAATTCAGCTGCAACGGCGACTTGGCGTTCAGGAGACGTCCAGTAATCAATGGCCGTCATTGCCATGGCTTTCGCCCCATCGAGTACTGCCTTGTCTGCCATAGGCGAGCGTGCGAACTGTGCAAATTGCTTCGTGTGTATCGAAGTACCAGAAGGAGCAGACGCAATCATGGGGTGAATTGACGGCACCAAATGGCTGACATTTCCCATGTCGGTGCTTCCGACAACTCTGTGTCCGCCTTGCCGAGGATCAGTGACGGTTCGTCCAAGGCGTAGTGCATTGTGCGCATACATTGTCCCCATGGTGTTGTTTGTCACCATGTCTGCGTATGCGGCACCAATCCATTCGTGCGATACCGAACAACCACATGCATGAGCACCGGATTCGAGTGCCGCAAGAACACGCGGCTTCAGAGCGGCCAAAGAAGTGACATCGTTAGATCTGACGTACCATTCGGTCGATGCTTCGCTAGGAACAATGTTTGGCTTGTCTCCTGATTTCAGAAAGATTCCGTGAACGCGTTCAGTGGGCAAAATGTGTTGCCGCAAAGTGGCTACTGCCATGTACCCGAGGACGGCTGCATCGAGCGCGTTTCGACCCAGATGTGGAGCCGCCGCCGCATGTGATTCCAGTCCGCTGTATTCGACTAGTAACTGTTGTAGCGCGATGGCATCGATAGTCGCTAAGTCTGCATCTGCAGGGTGAACCATCATGGCTAGATCAACACCGGTTAACGCACCGTTGCGTGCCATCAGGATTTTTCCACCCCCACCCTCTTCGGCTGGTGTTCCCATATACCGAACACGGCCTCCGGAATCCTTTGCGATTGACGCAAGTGCTAGGGCAGCTCCAAGACCAGCGGCGGCAATGATGTTATGTCCGCAGCCATGCCCAATTTCTGGCAACGCGTCGTACTCGCTCATGATGCAGACAGTTGGTCCGGTTCCGACGTCACCCGAGAAACCTGTGGGGCAATCGAAGGCTCCCAATTCAACGGGAACGCCTAAACCGTTTGCTGATCTGGTCAAAAGTTCTGAGGCAAATACTTCTTCGTAGTTCTGCTCCGGATGATCGTGAATCTCATGACTAACTCTGACGAGTTCATCTGCGTTCGAATCAATCAGATTGCACGCGCGCGTCTTTAGTTCCTCAACTTCTGAAATTTTCACAATTGTGTTCCGTGATCAAGAACAATCTTTCCCAGTTGTTCACCACGCTCAAGGCGAGACAAGGCTGTTTCATATTCATGTAGTGGGTAGACATTGTCAACAGCTATTGGTAAACCGTTATTCACGATGGACAACAGTTGATCGAACTCTTCATAACTACCCATTGATGAACCGATAATTTCATACTGCTTGAAAAATAAACGAGGAATGTTGATCTCTGCTGCGGAACCTGATGTCCCACCACACACAACCATTCGTCCGCCTGGAGCCAGTGACCGCACCGACTTATCCCACGTAGCCGGCCCTACGCTCTCAATGACAACATCTGCCTGCACAGGCCACTTGGCATCTGCTGAATCAATCGCAGAAATGGCACCCATGCGTAACGCTTGTTCCCGTTTTGCTGCGTCTCTGCTGGTCACAATTGCTTGTGCTCCCATGAAGTTGGCGAGGGCTAATGCTGCTGTTGATACACCTGATCCGATTCCAACAATCAGTACTGTCTCGCCCGCAGCAAGTCGTGCCCTGTTCAACATTCGTAGAGCCGTGAGATATGCCAGAGGGAACGCAGCACTTTCAAACCATGTTCTGCTTGAAGGCCTGGGGCGTACGTTTCTGTCAGGTGCAATGGCAAACGTTGCATGACCACCGTGGCAATGCTCACCCCAAATCATGAAACCAGGTCCCATTGGTGAATTGTTACCGAGTCGCACAATGTCTTCAACTGGTGACACTCCGGGGTTCACTACAACTTCATCGCCAATAGAAACAGAAGTCACTTTGCTTCCGATGGCATCAACTATGCCGGCAACGTCGCAACCAGGAATGTGTGGAAGTGGAGGTTTTGGCATTCCTCGTGTGACCCACAAATCCATGTGATTAAGAGCACTCGCAACCACACGAATGCGCACTTCGTTGTCTTGAGGTTCAGGTGTGGCGATATCTCCCCACACATAGGTGCCTGGCGATTCGTTCAGTATCCAAGATTTCATGCACCCACCGTAGAGGGCTAGACGAGCAGTCTCCAGTAATCGGGAACAATTTCTACTCGCACCGCGCTCCATGAAGGAATACGCCGTCCATCAATGCGGAGAGATTCGGAGCGGGACACCGACAAGTACTCGATTTCCTTGGCACGGCTACTGTCCACAAGCGGATGTGGCACGTGAGTTCCAAGTGCGGATTTATGACGGGCAAGAACACGCTGCTGAAATCTCATAGACGGTTGCAACGACATGACATCGAAGAATCCATCGTTTGGATGAGCGCGAGGCGAGATATTTCTCTTTCCGATAAACCCACTGTTGTTCACACAGACAAAACGGCCACGCAACCAATGCCCGATCATCACATGCGAAGAAGCGAGCAAGGAAACACTCGACCCGTCACGTAGAGAGATATTCACCCGAAGTGCATCTATGGGAACTTCTATGCACTCTGCGCCGATTAGTGGGT
>Ga0208227_1000061_pt1 | contig 25927 bp, 21 predicted proteins | sample LakMenEpi13Jun11_FD_150692 | JGI IMG/M metagenome (GOLD analysis project Ga0208227, IMG submission 150692) | Freshwater microbial communities from Lake Mendota, WI - 13JUN2011 deep hole epilimnion (SPAdes) | ecosystem: Environmental > Aquatic > Freshwater > Lake > Epilimnion/Euphotic zone ...
GCTGCGTTCAGTTAGCCCAAGCGGCAGAGCGACTTGGCTATACGCGTGTCTGGTACGCAGAACATCACAACTCTGAAACCATTGCATCATCTGCACCAGCAGTTCTTATTGCACACGTAGCAGCCAACACAAAAACAATTCGACTTGGCTCAGGCGGCGTGATGTTGCCGAATCACTCCCCTCTAGTAATTGCTGAACAATTCGGAATGCTGGCCACACTTCACCCCGGTCGCATTGATCTTGGTCTTGGTCGCGCTCCCGGAACAGACCAAACGACAGTGAAGGCTTTGCGGCGTGACCCGCGTGCAGCCGAAACATTTGCACAAGACGTTCAAGAGTTGCAGGGGTTTCTTAGTGACACCTCGAAGGTTGCAGATGTAATCGCTACGCCTGGGAGAGGCACACACATTCCGTTGTACATATTGGGATCTTCTTTGTACGGTGCTCAACTCGCAGCCGTCTTAGGTCTCCCGTATGCATTTGCGTCGCACTTTGCACCTGCATCTCTTTTGGATGCGATTCGCATTTACCGCGAGCGGTTCACGCCATCATTGCAACTGGACAAGCCACATGTGATTGCAAGCATGAGCGTGATTGCAGCCGATACTGAAGAATCAGCGCTAGCCCAATTTGAACGACGTAAGCGCTCGTTTGCACGCCGCATCTTTGGACGACCTGGCCACCCGCTGACTGACGAACAAGTAGACGCCGCACTGTTGTCTCCACAGGCTTCATACCTTGATGAAGTATTCAAGTATTCGGCCATTGGAACTGCGTCAACTATCAAAGCTCGTCTCGATGATTTTCAAGCATTGACCAATGCAGATGAAATCATGACCGCGCATCATGCAGACAGCACTACCTCACGCATTCGCTCGATTGAGATTTTGGCCGAAGTGGCCGGAGTTCTTATTCCCCAATAAGTTCTTTGCGCAATTCGCGCTTTAAGAACTTGCCACTTGCATTGCGTGGAATTGGCTCATCACGGAACCAAATCTTTGATGGAATCTTGTGCTTTGCAAGAGTCGCAGCAAGGAATGTCCGCAATTCGTCTTCTGCCAAAGTTTTGCCAGGGCGCAACACGAGAACTACTGCAACTTCTTCACCGAGACGCTCATCGGGAACACCAAACACTGCAGCTTCTGCAATTGATTCGTGGTGATAGATAGCTGTTTCCACTTCGCTGCAGTACACGTTCTCACCGCCACGCAACACCATGTCTTTTGCGCGGTCAACAATGAACACAAAACCGTCTTCATCAATTCGAGCGATATCGCCCGTATTCAACCAACCATCTTTAATTGTCTCAGCATTAGCTTCTGGCCGGTTGAGGTAACCCTTAATAATGACAGCGCCTTTGACGCACAAAACGCCGACAGTATCTGGACCTGATGGAAGGTCATTTCCATCTTCATCAACAAACTTTGCTTCAAGTGTTGGCACAAGCGGCCCGCATGAAGCAGGTTTTGCAATAAGCCAGCGTGCAGAGTTTGCAGTAATGATTCCGCATGTTTCTGTCATGCCATAACCAGTCGATGGTTGGCCGCCCTTCAACGCGCCTGCAATTTTGTGCACGAGGTCTGGCTGCAATGGTGCTCCACCACCACCCATGCCTTGCAAGGACGAAGTATCGCGTGTTTCCCAGTCTGGGTGCAATAACAACTCACGACTCATTGTTGGAACGCCGGACAATGTGGTGACACGCTCACGTTCAATAAGTTCAAGCGCACGACCAGGTTCCCACTTGTACATCAGTACCAATTTTGCACCCATCACGGTTGCAGGGTGCAAGATGCAGTTACATGCTGTCACGTGAAATAGTGGCGTCGGTGCCATGAATGCAGGAGGAAGAACTGACGGCACAGTTGTTGGTGCAGGAATATCACCTGCAGCAATAGCTTTTGCTTCTGCCGAGGTAGCTGCCATTGTCATGGTGAGCATGTTGAATATGTTTGCCACTGATCCACGATGCGTTAGCTGCGCACCCTTTGGAAAACCAGTGGTGCCTGATGTGTAGAAAATGGTGACGTCGTCATCAGTGTCAATTTCGACTGTTGGCAACACGCCAGGATCGGCCATTGCAAGAACGTCTGCCCAACGGCCACTACCGGCAGGCAACTTACGATCAGTACGCACGCCAAGAATGTGCACTGCTGGAGCTTTTTCAATTTGTTCGAATCGCTCAAGGCGCTCGTCGTCTGCAATCAAAACAACTGGCGCACTGTCATTCAGTGCGTATTCCATTTCTGGAGCTGTCCACCAAGCATTCATTCCAACAACTGCAGCACCAACTGACAAGATCGCCCAGTAACCAACAACCCATTCCGGATAGTTACGCATTGCAAGCGCAACACGAGTTCCGGGCGTGACGCCGTGTTCAACTAAATACTGAGCAAGCTTGCGCACCTGTGCATGAATATCTCCATACGTGTAACGCTCATCTTCGTAGACGATGTAGTCCTTGTCAGCATGCCCTATTGAGTTCTCCCAGATGACACGCATCGTGGGCGGAGCAGACACGAAGGTCTTCATAGTTACGCCACGAACTTCTGACATCGTGGTGGCAAAGGGTGACCCCGGTGCGTCTAGTTCGGCACGGGCAGCACGGTAATGGTTGATCATGACTTCATCTTTGTCTAACGAGACCAATGTCACATAGTTAGAACTCGACCTATCGTGGGCGCGTGAGCAATTACGAAGAAATCGATGCCGGCGAGACCGTCTGGCGATTCGACCGTGATTTCCTTGCTTCCAACTGGACATGTATCTGGGGCAAGGGATGCAAAGGCATCAACGCCACAGCCGACGAGACCCTGGGCCACGGATGCTGTTCGCTGGGGGCAGAACTAGACGGAATCGACGAAGCACGAAATCTGTCCGCTGCCGCCGCCACTATTCCCCGGCACTTATTTCAATTCCACGCAGAAGCAAAGGACGGCAACGTCTTTACGGACGAGACGTACTCCGCAACCCGCGTTATTGACGGTGCGTGCATTTTTCATAACCGCGCTGGATTTGAAGGTGGCGAAGGTTGCGCGCTGCACTTGGCGGCTGAGCACTTCGATGAATCACCCGTTGATTGGAAGCCATCCGTGTGTTGGCAATTACCGATCAAGGTTGATTGGAAGATGCGCGACGACAACGTGGAAGTTGCCACTGTTCGCAGATGGTCGCGTGCCGACTGGGGTGACCATGGCACCAAAATGGCCTGGTGCTGCACGGAAGGTACCGACGCATATGTGGGCGAATCTTCTGTCATCGACAGTCTCGGGGATGAATTATCCGAGATTGTCGGCACTGAAGTCTTCGTGCAGCTACGAAATCGGCTGAAGTAGCCCCAGTTGGTAATTGTGACCAAAATTCTGCGCAAAGCCCCTACCTAACGGTAGGTAGGCATCTAACCTGTGGAGGTGAGTATCGAATCACCGACAATGCCAGCCCCAAGGGAAAATTCTCTTAACGACGTGCGCGCCATCATCCCGCCCGTCTGTTACGAACGTTCCCGGATGCGTGCAACACGTGCGCTTATTCAGGCAACTGTGTTGTACGCAGTTCCTACAGTCGCGTTAGTCATGACTAACACTTGGTGGGCAGTTGGCATCTGGTGGCTACTTGCTGGTCTTGCAGTGTCAGGACTTTTTGTTTTAGGTCACGATGCTTCGCACAATGCACTTCTTGATTCGCGCAAGGCGAACAGAGTCATCGCCCAATTGTGCATGGGCCCGAGTGTTCATTGTGAATCTGCATGGGATCTCGGACACAACCGTATTCATCACGGTTACACCACTCGCCAAGGTTTCGACTTTGTGTGGCATCCACTTACTGTTGCTGATTATGAGGCACTGAGCGGAGCACAAAAACTTCGTCATCGTCTTGAATGGTCGTGCATCGGTTCTGGCGCTTATTTCCTTCGTGAAGTGTGGTGGCTCAAGATGTGGCGTTTCAATGCGCCCGGCAAGCGTCACGACGAAATCGTTCGCGACAAAATCACACTTGGTTCAGCACTCCTTGTAGCTATTGCAGCATTGGCTGTTATTGGCGCACTCACCGGTGGGGTTGTTGCTGCAATCTGGATGCCAATCAAAGTTTTGGTTGTTCCGTTCTTGCTGTTCACACAAATCATCGGCTGGACTGTCTATGTTCACCACGTAGCACCAGACATTCGTTGGTGGACTCGTAAAGAGTGGACCCAGTTCAACGGACAGATGGAATCAACAACTGTTCTCCACACTCCGCGCCTCATTAACTACCTCTGGTTCCACAACATTTTCGTTCATGTGCCTCACCACGTTGACGCCCGCATTCCATTTCACAAGTTGCCTCAAGCAGCTGCCGCGATTGCTGAGGCTTTCCCAGACACCGTGCGTTATTCGAAGTATTCGCTCAAGGCCTACTTGCAAGCCACTAAGGCCTGCAAGCTGTACGACTTTGAAGCGGCCACCTGGTTGCCGTACCCCACATCATCTCGATAAGCCTCCCGCCAGACTCCGTGCGTCGCGCATAGGAGTTTGACCTACCGAGCAGTAGTGTTGCCTTCCTGTGGGATCAGACAAAACAGCCGGCGTAGATTCGGTCAAGCGCGCTAGACGCAATGCCGAGGCGGCATTACAACAGCCAACTAAACCTTCTGCCGGTCATGAACCTCATGGTGAGCACAGCCACACCAAAGCAGGTACGGCCGCACTAGCCCTCGGTGCACTCGGCATCGTTTATGGCGACATCGGCACCAGTCCTTTGTACGCGTTCAAAGAAGCATTCACCGAGAAGTCGCACGAGATGACTGTCGACACCATCAATGTCTACGGGATTTGTTCTTTGGCATTTTGGGCGCTCGTCATCATCATTTCGATTAAGTACCTCCTACTTGTCATGCGCGCCGACAACAAAGGTGAAGGCGGCATCTTGGCATTGACTGCCCTCGTGATGCCAAAACGTGGTTCTACTGCCACCAAGGCGGGCCTGCTCGTTTCACTCGGGGTCTTTGGTACCGCACTTCTCTACGGAGACGGAATCATTACGCCCGCGATATCGGTGTTGAGTGCTGTGGAAGGCCTTGAAGAAGTTTCTCCTGCTTTTGCTTCCTGGGTTCTTCCCATCGCCGTCGCCATTTTGATGTGTTTGTTCATGGTGCAAAGTCGAGGCACCGGAGCCGTAGGCAAAGTGTTCGGGCCAATCATGTTGGTGTGGTTCACCACATTGGCTCTTCTCGGTTTGTCAAAAATCATTCCTGAGCCAGGCATCATCAACTCAGTGAACCCCATGCATGCCATTCGTTATTTCACACACGAATCGGGCAAAGCGTTCTTGTCGCTTGGTTCTATCTTTTTGGTCGTTACTGGCGGCGAAGCTCTGTACGCAGACATGGGCCACTTTGGTCGTCGCCCCATCACACTTGGTTGGTACTCAATTGTGTTGCCGGCATTGCTATTGAACTATTGGGGTCAAGGCGCTTTTCTCTTGGCGAACCCAGAAGCCGTTGAAAGCGTCTTTTTCCGAATGGCTCCGGAACCTCTTCTTATCCCCATTGTTTTGCTAGCGACATGTGCAACCGTCATTGCATCTCAAGCATTGATATCAGGGGTGTTCTCTCTCACGGCTCAGGCTGTCAAGCTTGACTACCTGCCACGAATACAAATCCGCCACACGTCTCAGAGCCATTCAGGTCAGATTTATGTTCCCCTCGTTAACTGGGGTCTGATGATTGCATGCATCGGGCTTGTACTCGGATTTCGCAGCTCAAGTAATTTGGCTGCCGCATACGGAATAGCTGTCACCATGACCATGGTTATCACCACGCTCATCTTTTTCAAGGTGCTTACTGATAAATGGAATTGGAGTCAGTTCCGTGCGTTCGCTGTTTGTATTCCACTACTCATCATCGAAATGGGATTCCTTGGCGCCAACCTGATCAAGATCCCTCATGGTGGATGGTTCGCGCTTGCCGTCGGAGTAATTCTGATGGTCCAGATGCAAACGTGGCGTCGTGGACGCATCCTTGTTGCTGATCGCATCCATCGCGGAGAACGCCCTATTGAAGAAGTTCTCGATGAAACTGAGGACGTAAAACGCGTCTCTGGTACCGCAGTGTTCTTGTTCAAAGACTTGGGCAAAGCCCCACCTGCGCTTGTGAACAACTTGAAGCACAACAAAGTTCTCCATAAGTGCACATTGATTGTGGCAATTGAGACCGCAGAAGAACCTCGTGTGGCTCCAGAAGATCGCGCCCACATCACTAAAGTTGCACCCGGAGTTTTCCAAGTGCAAATCACATTTGGTTTCATGGATGCACCCGATGTGCCCGCAGTTCTTTCAACTTTGTCTCACTTCGGTCTTGAGTACGACGCAGAGGATGTCACGTACTTCCTCGGACACGAGTCAATCGTGGCGGGTAAAGCACCAGGAATGAACCCACTGCAAGAGCATCTGTTCGTGTGGCTTAATCGTGGCGCTGACAGTGCTGGCCGGTTCTTCAACTTGCCAACGGACCGCGTCTTCGAAGTTGGATCACGCGTCGAGATTTAAGGCGCCAATTTGTCGGCAGGGTATTTGTCGTACGACGCCTTGAAAATACCCTGATGTAGCAGCACGGTTGCTACAAGAAAACCTGATGCCGGATCAGTGATTGATGTTCGTGTCCAATAACTCTCAACACGTCGGCTTTGGCCAATGCCCACTATCTCGTGAACCAATTCATATTCCGCATCAACAAACAGCGGACCATTGATGACGCGAATCTCTAAGTCAATAAACAACCCCACAGCAGGTCCACGTGTTTTACCGGCGAAGCCAACCTTGTGAGCCAGAACACTGACCATTTCAGTTGGAATAACTGCACGTCCCCATGGAGATTGAGTTGCAGTTTCTGACGCATACCACGGCGATGGTTCTGTAATCATCTGCAACTTGTCATTGAGTGAAAACGGATACAGATGACCATTGCTTTCCGTAAACGACATCGACACTCGCTCGGGTGCGCTTTTGTCCCCCACATGCATTTGATCAATGATGAACAACTCGCCTGGGTCTTTCAAGGATGCAAGCCTTCGGTCGAGTTCTGTTTCCGAGTGATTCGGCCCAAGAGTCATGGTTCCAGACAAAACTGAATTGCCGTCTGACTTCACCGCGCCCATGCGTGCCGATGTTGCAGACGTACGAGTTGCAGTTGCTTGCACTTCTTCGCCTTCAATCACCATGTTTTCAAAATGGGAACTAATGCAACCGTGTTCAAACCACGCACTCCCCCACATCGCAACCCCCAATGGGTCGAACTGACTGAAATGTGTTGGTCCTTCTATGGGCGCGCCAGGTAATCCCAACTTGTCGGCCGTTGCATCGTCGTGCACGCTCGTATGGCCGTCATATTCCTGATCCCCCAACATCTGGCGCGGGGCACGAAACGGGCCGGTCAGTATCAGTTCATTATCAAAAGCAAAAGTAGCCATGACTCATTGTCGCACGGCAGGAAGTGACTACTGTGACCGCATGGCAATAAACGGCATGACAGTGGTGGATTCGCACGTACATCTATTGCCTGGACGCCTCGGACAGAAGGTACGGGCATTCTTTGATGCTGGGGTGAGCTCCAGCTTCACGCTCGCCTACCCGAATGATCATCCCGTTGTCATCGACACGTTGGCGCGCGAAGGGGTCGACGCCATTTGGACATTGCCATACGCACATAAGGCTGGCGTTGCTGAAGGGCTTAATGCCGCATCGGCAGAAACTGTTGCACAGTTCGCGCAGTCACCCGTGCGAGTTATCGGTGGCTTAACAATTCACCCTGCTGATGAAAACCCAGTAGCAATTGTTCATCACGCCGTAGACGTGCTCGGATTACGAGTATTGAAATTGCACTGTTCAGTCGGAAATTTTGCGGTTGACGACGTGCGATTGGAACCTGTCTTTACATTTGCTTCTGAACGCCACCTACCTGCTGTGGTGCACCTTGGCCACAATGTCAACGGACGTACCGATGCTGAAGAACTTCCAGCAATTGGCGAAGTTGCCGACAAGTTTCCTGGCATGCCATTGATCTTGGCTCACTGCGGTCACCACGCAGCCCCGGAAGCAATAGCGCTAATGGATTCCCATCCTTCGCTGTACGCCGACCTGACTCCTGTTGTAACGGAGCACCCAACAATTACTGCGGAACACATCGAACGACACTCAGGTCGTATTTTGTTTGGTTCTGATTGCCCGAACACAACGCTCAGTGTTACTGCCTGCATTGCGTGGCTGACAAATATGAACGTGCCTCATGACGTGCTTGAAAAAGTATTGGGCGCTAACGCCCTTCAACTGACTAGTGCAGTCCTAAGTGAAGGCTCACTTAACTAGAAGTTTTCCTGACTTTGATTTTGTCTTGCCTTTCTTTGGCTTAACAGTCATCGAGAACGCACACGTTCCCTTTTTCAGTGCCTTTACTGAAGATCCAGAGATGCGACAAATCTTCGATGAGCTACTTGTTACTCGCGCGGACAACTTTGCTCCTGTTGGCACAACTAGCTTGAGATAAGTTGCAAGCGATTTGAAAGTTGTGGATTTACCAACTTTCAACAGGCGTACAGTCGCTGGCGCCGTAAAAGCAACAATCGTTGCAACACCACCAGTGCCGGACGGCGCAGAAAGTATGACAGTCGGGTTTGCGCCCGCCGTGGCGACAGATGCAGGTGCCACTGTCGTCGCAGGACCGTTAACAGCAACGGTCGTACTTGATTCCTCCGGCACTGCACTTGCAACGGTCGTTGTTGTCGGGGCTGCTGTCGTAGACACCGCCCGAGCAATGGTGGTGGTGGTCGTTGTTGTTGTTGTTGTTGTTGTTGTTGTTGTTGTTGTTGTCGTTGTTGTCGTTGTGGCCGCAGCAGCAGTCAAGGAATTGTCAGACTGTGCATATCCAGTTCGATCCGTTAGGACCAGAACACCCACTGTTTCACCAGGGTCTATACCTGTGACTGTCACCACTTCATTAGTTCGACTAATTGAACCTCGACTCACCGAGAGAAAGTATGTGTAATCGGCCGAGAAGTTTGTGATTGTGAATGTAAACCCATCAATCGTCGGAACAGCATTGGAGAATGTTGGCGTTAGACCAGATGGAATCGGAACCGTAGTTGTCGTTGTAGACGTCGTAGTGCTCGTCGTTGTCGCTGCTGGGTTTACGCCAATACTTGATGCGTATCCCAATGATCCCGCAGAGCCTGGGGACACCAAAGTGATATCTGCCGTGTTTGCAGAAAAGTCATCTATTGATCCGCCGTTTAGTTGCAGAGCTGAAACATTTGAATAGTCAAGATCACTGGTCTGATCTCCTGCCTGAGCGGTGTATTCAAACAGCAAAGTATTCGCATAATTGCCTGATACATAGTTTGCATAACGCCCAGACGCACCCGTATTTAACTGAATTCGTGGCGTGCCTGTGACTATCACGCGTTCAGACATTGTGACCACGATAGAAATCTTCTGACCTGTTGTGAAAACACCATTACTGAATCCGACAACACTCGTCACGGTTGGGCGCGTGGCATCACCAGGGGCAACCACATAGATAGTTTGCATTGCCGATTGGGAGTAGAAGTATCGGTTATCTGTATCGATAGCGAAAAACTTGCACGTACCTATGCCCGTGATATGTAGGTCATATTTTGAAGTCAAGTTACAAATCGGTTGACCACTGATTTTCGTTGTTTCGTCAGAAATTCTCATGTCATATGAGGGCGAAAACGAGCCGTCGATAGTTACTGTCGGCAGAACATTTATGGTCGTGCCTGAATATTGATACACCTTCTGAAATGAGCCACTATCAACAACAAGTGAACGTGTCTCATAAATCATGAAGAGCTGAGTTATCTCTGTTGCTGCGTCATAGTTGTAATCAGCGGCCTTGTTCACCAACATCACACATGAACCAACAGATTTAGCAGTGATGACGACGTCCGTGCCGACCCCAGTAATTGAACAATAGGGAGACGAATAGGATGCAAGGGAAATAGTCACTTGCCCGTCGCCACTTCCACCGGAGACAACTGGAATGAAGTCAAGTCCGACATATGCACCTGTGGGAGTCGTCACAGACAATGCTGCCTGGCTGGATCTTGCGGTCACAGTAACCGTTTGAGACGCATGTGCGCTGTTGTAGTTGTAGTCGCCTGCTTGATCAACATTGATGATGCAATCGCCAATATCAGTGAAGGAAACCGCCGAACCGCTGTCTGTTCCCGAAATCGAACAGACAGCTGATGAGGTTTCATCGATACTGATTATTCGACTCTTGCTACTAGAACCACCTGACACTGTCACCGTGTAGGGCGTACCACCTATGTGATGATTGATAGGCGCAGTGGACGTAAAGACCAACGGTGTCTGATCATCACGCGGTGTCACAACCACCGTTTGGGATAGATGTGCAGCTTCATAGTTAGCATCGCCAGGCTGATCAACATTGATAATGCAATCTCCGACGCCGATAAACGACACCTTTCCCGTCACCTGATACTGAGAAAGATTATTACCCGTAATTGAACATACTGACGACGATCTCGAATCAATTGTGATTTGTTTGTTTCTACTTGAGGAGCCACCGTTTGCCCATGGTTCATATATCGGCGCTCCGATGTGCGGATTTACCGGTGGCGTTGTCCAGAAAAAATACAACGGTGTTTGAAGCCGTTTCGTTACCTCAATTGTCAATGGAACTGAAGTGGTTGAACCAATTCCATCAGTTGCTTTCACTAATGCTTCGTAAGTTCCTACCGTCTTAGTGGCGGCCACTGAAACAACACCATTGCTGTCAATAGAGACTCCCGACAATGCAGAGCCATTGGTGTTTGTCACACTCCACGTGTACGTAGGCGTGGATGAAAGCGTCATGTCTTGCGTGATTGGCAAGTTTCCTTTTGCGGCAATGAACGCGTCAGTGCTAGCCGCTACTCCAAATGATGTTGTGAGCGTTGATTGCCCGCCTGAGATTTCAGGCCGTTCGTAGTAAATGATCGAGACAACTCCGGAACCACCGTTACCTCCACGACTCAATGTGGCATCAGAGGTAATGGTGCCATCTGTTGCAAGAATTCCGCCGCCAGCGCCACCACCGCCACCGTAATTTGCAAGTCCGGCAGTTGCTGCTGTTCCTGATGCAGTGAGCGGATTGTACGAAGCAGATGCACCACCACTTGACGTCACTGCTGAAGGAATCGTTGGGAACTTGAATTGACTGCTGCTGTAACTAAAGACACCTTGCGACCGGGAACCCCTTGTCGGATTTGCATTGATATACAAACCACCACCGCCCCCACCATACGTAGACATTGAAACACTGTCTGGGTAGAACGGCATGCGCCACCCACTAGCACCAAGGGCGCAATTGAACTTCCAATCCGTTCCACATGTGAGAACAAGGTCCACGCTGTCCGAAACCCACTTGCTATTGGCAAACGTGTATCCGGATCCACCACCACCTCCTGATAAGTACTCCGATGCCGTAGACGTGTCCAGAATGAACGAATCTGCAAGGCCAACCCCGCCGTCGCCCCCTGCTTCTGTCACCGCGAGTTTTTGAGATCCGCCGCCTTGGTAATACACGGTTCCTACCGCTGCACCAAAGGGACTTCCATGCAAAGTCGGCCTATTCATAGCCATCAGCCCGCCTTGAATCGGTGCGGCAGCGCCACCGCCAGCCCCACATGCAACAGAGTTGTTGTTCTCATCTGTCGACGTACATTCAAAACTTCCGAGTGACTCGTTTGTATTTCCACCGCCGCCACTCCCGCCACCGGCCCACCCAATGTTTTCAATCTGCGATGCACGACCATTCCCACCATTGCAATTAGGAAGACACGAAATAGGAACGGAGGCACCTCCGATGCCAACGGTGATTGCATACGACTGTCCAGGAGTAATGACAGGAAGTTTGTTGAAGTACATCGCGCCACCGCCGCCACCGCCGCCAAAGTACGTGCCACCTGCACCTCCACCGCCGACAGCCAACACTTGACCAGTTGTCACGCCCGCTGGCGCAACCCACGTACACGACGCATCGATTGTTCCGTCAGACGTAAACGTCACCTTTGTGTACCGATGAAGTTTGCGATCGCTTGACACTCGCGGAGCACTGACGTTCTCATCTGTCTCTTCCAGGTAGTTGCGACCAATTTCCGTTGTCGTAGAAACTGAACCTGATGTACATCCTGTTGACGCAGTTACTGCCTGAGGAGATTCGACAGCGACCAGGACAAGAGAACTCACTACGAGTGCAACCGCAAGCCCGATTGACCTGCCAGAACGAGAGAGGGCACGAAAAGTCATACATGGAACTTAGTACCAGTTGGTACTTCGTTCCAACGACTATCCCCTTATTTCAGGGGGTTGAGAAGGGCTCGCAAACTAAACATCGTCGCGGAAAGCCATTGTTCGTCCCCACCGACGTCGGTGGCGAGGTCGACGGTGGCACGCCCAAGGGCCAAGGACCCGACCCATTGGGCGATCCCGAGTAACGGCTCCGTCGGGGCAATCAGTCCCTTATCCACTGCAATCTGCAAGGTGCCGGCCATGTACTCATCGCCACGTATTTGGGTGTCAGCTATCGATTCCGCAAGTACAGGAATTGTTTGCGCTGCAGCCATGGTGGCAATACGACGGCGACGGTTCTGTTTTCCGTCTTCGCTTCCGGCAATCTTTAGAACGGTCTCGATGGCACCAAGAATCACCTCTGCACTTTCCGCCTGCGAAATGAACTCTCGAGTTGTTTTATTTGTCACTGTCAATTGTTGCAACAATCGCTGAACTTCAACAGCCGCAATCAATCCTTCACGATTATGAAAATGGTGATACACAGAACTGCGAGACACCCCTGCTTTCTCCAACACGCGGATTACGTTGAATTGGACTGGGCCAACTTCATTCAATTCGGCAGCTGCAAATGAAACGATGCGATCAATGGTTTCAAGACCATCGCTTCTCTTTCGTTTCGGCTCACTCATGGAATCCGAGCATACGCCTATAGCGAGGGCAGTTACTGCGGCGAGAGGCGTTCAGCGCGCAAAGCGGACCTGCGCACCTTGCCGGCGTCGTCTCGTAGTGCGAAATCCACGTATTCGAAAGTGCGCGGCACCTTGTAAATGACCAACCGTTCGCCCAGGAACGTCTTCAAGTCTGCTTCGCTGATTTCAGATGGGTCTGCTTCCACAATTGCGTGAATCACGTTGCCCTTGTCTTCATCGGGCAACCCAATAACAGCACATGACTTGATGGCTGGATGTTCTTGAATCGCTGATTCAATTTCTGCTGGATAGATATTGGCACCGCCAGACAAAATCATGTCTGCAGCGCGGTCACCTAAGTACAAATACCCCTCGGCATCGAGATATCCCATGTCGCCGAGTGATTCCCATCCGCCTTCTAATGTGCGAGCTGTTGCCCCGACATATTTGTAGGTAGGCGTCTCGCGCAAACTGCGCATCCACACTTCGCCCATCTCGCCTACTGGCAGTTCTGCACCGTCTTCATTTGTGATCTTCACTGTGCCAGGAACTGTTTTCCCTACTGACCCGCGATGCGCCAACCATTCATGGCCAGTGATTACGGTTGCGGTTTGCGCTTCGGTGCCTGCGTACAGTTCGAAAATTCGTTCTGCACCTAACCAATCGATCCACTCTTGCTTTAACCATTCAGGACATGGTTCGGCAAGATGCCACACAACTTGCAAACTAGAAAGGTCATACGAGAGTCGCTCATCTTCTGGCAATCGTGTGATGCGCTTCATCATGGTTGGCACCATGTACAACACAGTGCCTTTGTATTTTTGAATTGCTTCCAATGTTCCTGTTGCATCAAAACGTGGCAACAACACAACGTGTAATCCGTTCAGCCATGCCTGGCAGCTCCATACGGCAGGACCATTGTGATACAGCGGCCCAGGCATTACTAAACAGCCACCTTTTTGCATCAACAGTGGTAATGGCGCTTCCGGGTCAAGCGCTGCTGGGTCACCAGAAACAATCAGTTTCGGACGACCAGTACTTCCTCCAGATGTCGGAGCCTTCCACGCCTTTGACAACACGTACGGAAGATGTGATGCATCTGCATCTGGTGCGCGGAACCCGGTTGGTACGCATACACGGCCAGCGACTGAGCCTTCTTCTACTCCGATAACCGCTGACGAATTAGCCAAATCAATGATTGCATCGAGTTCTCGTTGCGGAAGGCGCGATGAGATGGGTTGTGGCGTTGCGCCTAAACGCCATGCAGCGATGTAAGCGATAAAGAAATCAATGCTGTTCGGAACAGCAACGGTGACCATGTCATCTTCACAAACTCCGCGTTCATGCAAATACACAGCAAGGTTGTATCCGGCCTTCAACAGATCAGCTCTCGACATCGAGTCACCCGCACAGGTGATTGCCGGCGCAAGCGGCGCCTCAGCGGTGAGATCTTCCAGACGTTGAATAAACGAAATCATGCAATGAGTTCTAGCCCATTACTGGCGAGTAGTCGCCACCGAAGGACTACAACGCAAGAGACAGCAGTGGCAGCGACACAAACGAAACAAGCGTGCCGACTCCGACCATAAAGGCAACCAATTCTGCTGACAGCCCTGCACCAACGGCCACAACACCGGCAGTGACCATTGGTGGCGCAGCAGCTTGCAAGATTGATGTTGACCATGCGATGTCATGTGGCGACCCAACCACTACAGCCACCACATAGACGAGCCCAGGAAGCACTGCCATCTTTGTTACGAGACCAAACAGTGCAGGCACCTGAACTGAACGACTGACACTCAATGTGAAACGCAAACCCAATGCGCACATTGCCACAGGGGCAACTGTTTTCCCGATGGCATTGAGAACTGGATACACATCACCGGGAAGCTCGATGACTCGAAACACGAGACTTGCAAGCAGTGCCAAGAATGGTCCGAAGCGCACGAGCCGATTCAGAATTGATTTCCAGCCGCCTTCGCCAGCACCGTATGTGCTTGCAACAAAGGAACCCCACAAAGCAAGGCCAACAAACGTACCAACCTGGTCGTACGCGATTGCCGATGCGAGATGGTCTGCACCTAACAGACCCTCCACCATGCCCAGCCCCAGAAAACTTGTGTTGCCAAGTACTCCAACAAGCAGCAATGCGCCTGTAATGGATCGATTCCATTTCAATATCCGAGAAGCAGTAAGCACCGCGACAATTGAAATGATCATCACTGACCACGCAACAGCAATTGGAAGTACAACATCTGCATCAAACGAGACTGTGCTGATCTTTGCAATGATCACAGCCGGCAGTGCCACTTGCAACACATACTTATCAGCCCACGCAGTCACCACAACGGGAATTGGCCGAATAGTTCTTACAAGCCACCCGAGTAGAAAAGCACTGATTACAAGAGCAAGCACTCGAAGAAATCTACTAGCGAAGACCCTTCACGGTCATGATGATGGCAACGAGGAATACAACAGTGCTCACAATGTCAATGAATGCGACAGTTCGTAACTTGAGTCCAACCATTCCCGATAACAACAAATGACGCGAAATTGGTCGGAATGCCAGAAGAGCAATAACGCCAACTTTCTGAGCGCGAGGATTCCACATCAATATCTTTCGTGATATCCGAGACTTCATCGCCAACTGGCGGCCACGCCTTCGTCCAAGATCAAACCAGTGCCAATCAGTAATCGATAAACGAATACCAATCAGTGTGATGAACAAGATTGGGTTTGTTCCACCTGCTGCGAGCACGAGAAAAGGAAGTCGAGGACTTAGTAACGACAGAACCAAGGGCATTTGGAACAACGCTGGGCTGAGGACCGTTCCAATTGCGGAGATGATTGAGATGGCCGAAATCGGCCGTAGGGCGCGCTCGCCAACAACTGTGCTGATCAGGGGGTGGATCCTCACAACCACAATGTTGTTATGCCGAAATTACAAAACGGCGGTGTTTAGGTTTGCGATACATGACTTTTAGGTGAACCCTCGACATGATGTGACAAGTGGCCGTGTGAGACAATGAGCCATGGCTACCCACAACGTTTCGTCACCAATTCTTGGCACAGTATTCAAAATCACTGTGAAACCGGGTGACACAGTGCGTGCCAACCGCGAGATTCTGATTCTTGAATCGATGAAGATGGAACACCCTGTTGAGGCAGGCGTCGAAGGGACAATCGCAGCAGTGTTAGTTGCTGAAGGTGACACCATTGCGGCCGGTCAAGTATTGGTTCACATCACTCCTGGGGTGATTGCTGCCGTCACTGCAACGGAGGCATCAGCTACAGCATCCGTTGGCGAGCGCGCAGACCTTGCTCGCTACCGCGATCGTCGTCACCTCACTACTGATGATGCTCGCCCAGAAGCAGTCGCCCGGCGTGCCGCCAAGGGACAGCGCACTGCCCGCGCCAACATTGCAGACCTTGTTGATGACGGTTCATTTATTGAATACGGATCTTTTGCCGTGGCCGCGCAACGTCAGCGCAGAACCCTTGACGACTTGATTCGCAACACACCTGGCGATGGCCTTGTCGGCGGTCTCGCAACCGTAAACGGCTCACTATTCGACGAAGATGCCTCACGAGTTGCTGTGGCGTCATACGACTACACAGTTCTTGCCGGCACGCAAGGCTCTTTGAATCACAAAAAGAAGGACCGCCTGTTTGCAGTGGCAGAACAATTGCGTTTGCCGTTCATCTTGTTTGCCGAAGGTGGTGGAGGTCGCCCTGGCGACACAGACTCCCCCGGTGTTGCGGGCCTTGACTGCTTGGCGTTTGCGTACTTTGCTCAGCTGTCAGGCCTTGTACCCATAGTGGGTATTACATCGGGCTATTGCTTTGCAGGTAACGCCGCACTGCTCGGATGTTGCGATGTGATTATCGCAACAGAGAACTCGAACATCGGAATGGCTGGCCCGGCCATGATTGAAGGCGGCGGACTCGGATCAGTGAAGCCAACGGACATTGGCGACATCAATGTGCAAACAGCAAATGGTGTTGTAGATATTCGCGTCGCTAATGAAGAAGAAGCGGTCGCTGCAGCCAAGCAGTACTTGTCGTACTTTCAAGGCCCATTGTCTACGTGGACTAGGCACCCTGACGATGTGATGCGCGGGTTGATACCCGAACAACGCACACGCGTGTATGACGTGCGCACTGTGATTGACGCATTGGCAGATATTGGAACCGCCCTTGAATTGCGACCAACATTTGGTATCGGCATTCTCACTGTGTTCATGCGAGTTGAAGGCCGTGTAATTGGCGTTATTGCTAACAACCCTGCACACCTTGGTGGCGCAATTGATTCCGATTCATCAGATAAGGCATCGCGATTCATCCAACTTTGTGATGCATACGACATTCCGATTATCAGCTTGTGTGACACCCCAGGTTTCATGGTGGGGCCAGATGCAGAACAGACTGCACAAGTGCGCCACTTTGGGCGCATGTTCGTTACTGCTGCCAGCATCACGGTGCCGTGGATCACCATTGTGTTGCGTAAGGGCTACGGCCTCGGTGCGCAAGCAATGGCTGGTGGCAGCTTCCATACAAACACCATGACCGTTTCATGGCCAACTGGTGAGTTTGGCGGAATGGGCCTTGAAGGCGCAGTACGTCTTGGGTACCGCAAAGAACTCGAAGCAATTACTGACGATGCAGAGCGTGCTGCACTTGAAGCAAAGTTGATAGCAAGTGCTTACGAACGAGGCAACGCATTAAACATGGCGAGCCATGTGGAAATTGACGATGTTATTGATCCAGCGGAGACTCGTGCACGCATCTTGTCGATTATCGGCAGAGGCACATCATGGCGTCAGCGCACGGGCAAGAAACGCCCAATGGTTGACACCTGGTAACTAGAACGCAGCGAGTCCGTCGCGCAGTTGTTGTGCAAACTCTTCGTCTGTAATCACGTGTTCATCAGCTGCAATCTTTTCGTGAATCGCTGCAGCATTTGCTCTACCGACAACTGTGCCACCCAAAGCGGTTAGCAACGCACTTGTTGCTTCCACAACACGAGCACCACCACCAGGTCCGGGTGTTGCGCCAATCACCATGGAACGCTTGCCAATGATTGGACCCTTCATAAACGGACGTGATGCCCAGTCGATGAGGTTCTTCGTTGCGCCCGAGTATGAACCGCTGTATTCCGGGCCGGCAATAATGACACCGTCCGCCTCAGCAATGGCTGCACGCAAGGCCTCAACTATTGGCGGCACCGTGTCGGCGTCGAGATCTTGGTTGTACATCGGCAATTCAGCGATATCAAACAACGCGATATTGGTGCCTTCTGGCGCCAGCGCCGGGAGAGCCTTCAGAATGCGTGTATTAAAAGAATCGGCCCGTAGTGAACCTGAGAAAGCAATAAGAGTTGTCATGGGTTTCTACGATACGGGCGTTGGCGTGGAACAATGTCGATGTGACTATTTCACCTATTTTCGACCCGTCCGCATGGCGCGAAGTGCCTGGCTTTTCATTCACCGACATCACGTATCACCGTGCAATCGACCAAGGCACCGTTCGTGTGGCTTTCAATCGCCCTGAAGTGCGCAATGCCTTTCGCCCACACACAGTTGACGAGCTGTACACAGCCCTTGACCATGCCCGCATGACAACTGACGTTGGCTGTGTATTGCTGACAGGAAATGGGCCGTCGCCCAAAGATGGTGGCTGGGCATTTTGTAGCGGTGGCGACCAACGCATTCGTGGCAAAGATGGCTACAAGTACGCAGATGGCGACACTCAAGACACTGTTGATCGTGGGCGTTCTGGTCGTTTACATATTTTGGAAGTACAACGCCTTATTCGGTTCATGCCAAAAGTCGTAATCAGTGTTGTACCCGGATGGGCCGCCGGTGGTGGACACAGTTTGCATGTGGTGTCAGACCTCACGCTTGCAAGCCGCGAACATGCTCGCTTCAAGCAAACAGACGCAGACGTTGCATCATTCGATGGTGGATACGGCTCTGCCTACCTTGCAAAAATGGTTGGGCAAAAGTTCGCTCGTGAGATTTTCTTCCTTGGTCGTGAATACTCAGCAGACGACATGAAGGCCATGGGAGCGGTGAACGAAGTAGTGCCGCATGCAGACCTTGAAAAAGTTGCTCTTGAATGGGCAAAAGAAATCAATGGCAAAAGCCCAACTGCGCAACGCATGTTGAAGTTTGCATTCAACCTTGTTGACGATGGTCTCGTTGGTCAGCAAATCTTTGCTGGAGAGGCCACTCGCCTTGCATACGGCACGGATGAAGCAGACGAAGGTCGTGAATCTTTCTTGGAAAAGCGCGCACCTGACTGGTCGCCATTTCCGTGGTACTACTAATTCACATCGCTAAATGATTATTCATGTCACTGATGGGTCTGACCCACGGCTAGACCCATTTCGCTGGCGTGACAGACAATTAGCAAGCAGGCTGGATCGGCTTGAAGCTGTTGGTGCTGGCATGTTTGTTGCCGAGGGTGATCTAGTAGTGGATCGAGCAATTGAATTGCGCTACGGAGCCATTGCGCTGTTGTGTGACGAACCAACTGGCTTACGACTCGCTGAAGCAGTCGATGAATCTGTTCAGGTGTTTATCGGATCAGAACAACTACGCGGCGATGTAACGGGGCTCGGTGTCCCCTTGCGTGCAACGGGATTGTTTCGCCGGCCAGCGTTGGCATCAGCACATGATGTGCTGTCTCGCGCGACCCGTGTTGTTGTGGCAGAAGAAATTGATAACCCAACAAACCTTGGAGCCATTGTGCGCAGTGCCGTGGCGCTTGGCTGGGACGCAATTGTGTTATCAGCAGGCAGTGCAGACCCGTTAGCAAGACGAGCATTACGCGTGTCAATGGGCTCAGGGTTATCAGTTCCCTTTGTTCGGCTGGCTCACGATGAGAACATTGGGAAACTGTTGCAGCAACACAACTACGTGTCGTATGCCATGGCACCTGATGCGTCTGCCACGTCGCTTTCGTCTGTCACCGTTTCGCTCGGACAGAAGACAGCGCTACTTCTTGGCAGCGAACGTGATGGACTTGAGCAAGACACCATCACTGAGGCGACTCATGTTGTTCGCATACCAATGCACGGTGGCATTGATTCACTCAACGTGGGGGCGGCAGCAGCCATTGCCATGCACGCCCTTGGTCCAGATTCGCATCACGACTAATTAGACGTTGCGCATTGCCTCGGCTGCATTAACCATGTAGTTAGCTAGCTCAGTCGTGACATGTTCACGATATGTCTCATCAATTTCAGTGATGGTCTGCTCTATTGCCGCCGCCATATGCATCAGCCAGTGATCGCGCTCTAATGCACCGATAACAAATGGGTTGTGTCTCATGCGGAGTCGAGGATGGCCTCGTTCCTGCATGTACGTATCAGGACCACCCCAGTACTGAATGAGGAATAACGCGAGCCGTTCACGTGCTCCCTTTGTTTCGCTTCCTTCCGGATACAGCGGCAACAACACCTGATCAGTTTCTATGCCGTCATAGAACGCATCTACGAGATGAATGAAGAAGTCGGGTCCTGCAATCTCATAGAGAGACTTGCTATCCGTCGTTTCAGACATGAATTAGAAGAACTCTGGCTCTTCCCAACCAGGGAAAATATCTGGAAGCCCACCGCTGACCTTGTCCGGATACGCAGCAGGGCGCTTTTCCAAAAAGCTAACGACGCCTTCTTTAGAGTCAGCACTGCGGCCACGTTGTTGAATGCCACGAGAATCTGCTCGGTGCGCTTCCATGGGATGAGAAGCACCCAACATATGCCAAAGCATTTTCCGAGACATTGCAACAGATACAGGTGCGGTGTTGTCTGCAATTTCGCGTGCGATAGCAATGGCCGCGCCCATTAAGTCATCTGGTGCATGAACACTGCGCACCAAGCCACCTGCCAGTGCTTCTGACGATGGGAAGACTCGGCCAGTAAATACCCATTCTGTTGCTTGAGAAATTCCGACTAGTCGTGGCAAGAAATATGAAGAACATGCTTCAGGCACGATTCCGCGCTTAGCAAAAACAAACCCGAACTTGGCAGTGTCACTTGCAAGTCGGAAGTCCATTGGCAGGGTCATGGTGACTCCGACTCCAACAGCAGGTCCATTGATGACGCCAATGACTGGCTTCAAGCTTTCATAGATACGCAACGAAACAAGTCCGCCCCCATCGCGAGGAACTCCCTGCTTTGTCTGCACATCACTGCCACCCTTGGCAAAAGTGTCTCCGCCTGAAGACAGATCAGCGCCAGCGCAAAACGCACGACCAGCACCAGTGAAGATCACGACTTTGACATCATCATCAGCATCAGTGATGTCTAATGCGGCGATGATTTCGTACATCATGCGCCCAGTAAACGCATTCAATTTGTCTGGTCGATTCAACGTGATTGTGGCAATACCATCAGATATGTCGAGGAGAATGTCTTGAAAATCCATACCACGACCTTAGCGATACAGGCCGATGTGTCAGTAGTTCGACTAGACGTCGAGGAACTTGCTGGAGGCAACACCAGAACCGACGCCACCTGCGGTTGCACCAATGATTAGCAACGCAATCATGACGCCATTCAGATACGAATCAGGTACCACGAGCGAACTAACACCTGTGCCTGATTTGAAACCGGCCACTCCGGAAGTCCATGCGCTGTTGAGTGTCCACAAACCAACGCACGAGAAAATCGCACCCACAAGTCCCTGAATAAGGCCTTCAAGAATGAAAGGTACTCGAATGAACCAGTCAGTAGCACCCACTAATTTCATCACTTCAATTTCACGACGCCGAGCAAAAATTGCAGTGCGGATTGTGTTCCAAATAAGGATGACTGCCACTGCAAGTAAAACTAACGACATTGCAATGGTGACAGTTCGAACGAATCCGGACAGTGTTGAGATGACATCAAACTCATCTTCTGCAAGGGAGACTCCAGCAACCCCCGGAAGAGTTCGGTATTGGTCGGCAAGACTGCGCACCAGTTCAGGGTCTGTGGTTTTTGGCACCACCTTGAACTGAGACGGAATCGTTTCTATCGATAGCAGGCTCAAAGTCGTGGCGTCCCCTGCAAACACTCGCTTCGCCTCTTCAAAGCTTCCGGCTTTATCGAGATATGTAAGTTTCGGCACATCAATAATGTTCGGTTGCGACTTCAAGTTCTGCTCAACAAATTTCAGCGCCTCGGGGGTTACGTCAGGACGAACAAAGACGATCATTCCGACGTCTCCACGCCATTGAACAAGCAGATTGTCGAATGCGCGCTGCATCAGAAACGTGGCACCAACAAGAAGAAGCGAAACTGCAGAAGTAATAACAGCTGCTACCGACAAAGTGACGTTCCGACGAAAACTCGCAATAGTCTCGCGAAATGCATAGGAAATGCGCTGAATCATTCGTAGACCCCACGCTCTTGGTCACGCACAATGACACCGCGGTCAAGCTGAATAACGCGCTTACGCATTGCGTTCACGACGCGATGGTCATGAGTTGCCATCACAACCGTGGTGCCGGTGCCGTTGATTGCTTCAAGCAGCGCCATGATGCCCTCACCCGTTGAAGGGTCAAGGTTTCCGGTGGGCTCATCTGCCAACAAAATAAGTGGGCGGTTAACGAATGCCCGCGCAATTGAGACTCTTTGCTGCTCTCCACCCGAAAGTTGATGAGGAAGTCGATCTTGCTTATCGCCGAGACCTACAAGCTCGAGAACTTGGGGAACTTGCTGAGCAATGATGTGGCGTGGTTTGCCAATGACTTCTAAAGCGAATGCAACATTCTCAAACACAGTCTTGTTTGGCAACAGTTTGTAATCCTGGAACACATTGCCCATGGTGCGACGCAAAAACGGAATCTGACTGTTGGCCATTTCATTGATATTGCGACCAGCCACCCATACGTTGCCGCGTTCTGGGCGCTCCTGGCGATTCATCAGACGAAGAAGGGTTGATTTCCCTGAACCAGACGGCCCGACGAGGAACACAAATTCACCCTTTGGAATGTCAAAAGAGGCATCACGTAAGGCTGGCGTTTCAGAGCCATAGACCTTGGAGACATTTTCGAGACGAATCATGAAGAGACCCAACCTAGCAATGCACGACTACCTCGCGAGGGCGGGCAGGAAACCCATACAGGCATTACTCTGCCTGCCCCCTGCGCCAACGCAGGAAGCCCTCCATAAAGGAATCAAGATCACCATCAAGAACGGCAGCAACGTTGCCAGATTCCACTTCTGTTCGAATGTCTTTCACCATCTGATACGGCTGAAGCACGTATGAACGGATCTGACTTCCCCAACCCACCTGTGCGGGTTTACCAGCAATGCGATCTTTTTCGTTCTGATGTTCTTCTTCAATCTTGGCAACAATCATTGCTTTCAAACGCGTCAAAGCTTTTTCGCGGTTTTGTAACTGACTACGCTCTTCTTGGCTAGTCGCAACTGCACCGGTTGGTTCATGAATGAGGCGAACTGCTGATGACGTCTTGTTGACGTGCTGACCACCAGCTCCAGACGCACGGAACACTTCCATACGAATTTCAGATTCGTTCACTTCAAGGTCAGGAGCATCCATGACTGGCCACACCTGCACACTGGCAAAACTGGTTTGGCGCCGGCCTTGGTTGTCGAACGGGCTAATACGCACAAGGCGATGAGTTCCGCGCTCTGAAGTCATGAGGCCATATGCATATCGGCCCTTGATTGTGAACTCGGCCGACATAATTCCTGCTTCTGTGCCAGGACTCACATCGTCAACATCTACAACGAAGCCTTTGCGTTCAGCCCATCGTGTGAACATGCGCATCAGCAGTTCAGCCCAGTCCTGAGCATCAACTCCGCCGTCTTTGGCATTGATTTGAACGATGGCATCAGCCCCGTCATGCTCACCAGTGAACAAACTGCGCATCTCAAGAATTCCGAGTTCAGCCGCAACATGTGCGATACCCGCAGCGATGTCTGCCTCTTGTGAAGAGTCGTCGATTTCACGAGCCATTTCATGAAGGACGTCGAGATCATCGAGTTCGGCACGCATGGCCTCATACGCATCAAGATCAGCACGCAAGTTCGAATACTCACCTGTCACTCGCTTTGCGACATCTTGGTCGTCCCACAAGTCGGGCCGTGACACTTCTATTTCAAGCTCAGAAATACGGGCACGCGTCTGATCAATATGCAAATACTCGTGCGATTCAGCAATACGCGTTGCTAGTTCGCGAAGGTCGGAAGTGAAATCACGCATGACGAGTTATTGCTCGGAATTCGACAGTCAGGCGGCGGCGCCGTGGCACATTTTGTATTTTTTGCCGGAATTACACGGACATGGTGAGTTACGTGGCGTGTTAGACCAATCACTTGCATCTTTCACGATGGGCTTGCGCACTTCTTCTTCTGGAGGAGCCAGCAGTGAATGATCAACATCATCACTTGCTAAAGCAGCAGCGGTAAAACCGTCAGTAGTCACGTTGTCGCTACTTGTTTCTGTGAGGTTTTGTACTTTGAGAACTGGTTGTTCTTCATTTACGACCTGAACGTGCATGACGTAACGAACAAAGTCCTGAGCAATCCCGGTCATCATCTGACCAAACATCTCGTATCCCTCACGTTGCCATTCAGTAAGCGGGTCTTTCTGGCCCATGGCTCGCAAGTTAATTCCCTCTTGCAAGTAGTCCATCTCTTCAAGATGTTCACGCCAACGTTGGTCAATGATGCTCAGCATGACTTGGCGTTCAATCTCGCGCAGTGACTCTGAACCCAACTCTTCTTCACGGGCTTGGTAATGCCTGTTCGCATCAGCCATAACAAGGTCGTAAATGGCGTCAGTCCCAGAACATTGATCAATCTGGTCTGCAGTGATGGTTGCGGGCCAATAGCTAGACAATTCCAGCGCCAAACCATCGACATCCCATTCATCACTTGCCTCAGAGACACAATGAGTTTCAATCAGCGAGTCAACGGCTTCAGCGAGATACTCCATAGCCGCAACCTTGAGGTCTGCGCCAGACAGAATCTGATCACGGCGCATGTAAATAACTTTGCGCTGCTCGTTCATCACTTCGTCGTACTTCAAGACGTTCTTGCGAATTTCACCGTTACGTTGCTCAACAGTTGTTTGTGCACGCTCGATGGCTTTTGTGACCATCTTTGCTTCAATTGCTTCGTCGTCTGGCAACGCACGACCCATTACCCAACTAAGAGCTCCGGTGGCGAATAGTCGCATGAGTTCGTCGTCAAGGCTGAGATAGAAACGACTTGAACCAGGATCACCTTGGCGTCCGGCACGACCACGCAACTGATTGTCAATACGACGGCTGTCATGGCGCTCTGTTCCGAGCACGTAAAGACCACCAACAGCGCGGACCTTATTTCCCTCTTCAACGCATTGCGCTTTCTGCAGCGGCAATAATTCGTCGTAACGGGCTTGTGCAGCAATGCGAGCAGCCTGGAATTCTTCTGGCATCTCGGCAATTGGTGCTGGCAATGCGAAATCATCAACCAAAAGCTCAGGGCTTACGCCTTCAGACAACACTTGTTGGCGTGCAAGAAGTTCAGGGTTTCCGCCAAGCAGAATGTCAACGCCTCGACCCGCCATGTTTGTAGCAACCGTGACTGCACCGAGACGGCCCGCTTGGGCAACAATCAGCGCTTCACGTGTGTGCTGTTTTGCATTCAAAATCTCATGTTTAATGCCACGCTTAGTGAGTTCGCGCGACAAGTGTTCGCTCTTTTCAACGCTGATGGTTCCGACAAGAATTGGCTGACCCTTTGCGTTTCGGCCAGCAATGTCTTCAACGACAGCACGAAATTTAGAATCTTCAGACTTGAAAATGAGGTCAGGTTCGTCTTCGCGCACAACATTGCGGTTGGTCGGAATTGGCACAACGTTCAGATCGTAGGTGTTTACCAATTCAGCAGCTTCTGTTTGTGCAGTACCTGTCATGCCCGCAAGCTTGTTGTACATGCGGAAGTAGTTCTGCAA
>Ga0208227_1000062_pt1 | contig 25891 bp, 26 predicted proteins | sample LakMenEpi13Jun11_FD_150692 | JGI IMG/M metagenome (GOLD analysis project Ga0208227, IMG submission 150692) | Freshwater microbial communities from Lake Mendota, WI - 13JUN2011 deep hole epilimnion (SPAdes) | ecosystem: Environmental > Aquatic > Freshwater > Lake > Epilimnion/Euphotic zone ...
AGGAGCACACGCTTACATCATCAACGCTCGCTTAGCTGAGGCAATTTCAGCGGCAGTCAAAGAACCCCCACTGATTCCTTGGGACGGATACCTAACAAGTCTTGCTGGTCAAATTGGCCGTGGTGAAATGAGAGTAGCCCGGTTGGTCAAAAGTGTTGTAGCTCAAGCCTCGCGTTTATCGGCGCAATCAAAAATAGATTCCAACATTTCAAACTGAAGAGAAAAGTACATCGCCTATCCGGTCATTTAATCTTGCGGACTAGGGCTTTTCAGAAATGTGCCAGTAATTATTTCAGCTTCTGTAAATCTCGCTTATAGATTCGGGATCAGGGGGGAGGATTGACCAGGAAGAAATCGGACCTTGCCAATAAGGCTCGTAAAAAATTTTACCCCTTGAGGCCAGAGCAGCAACGTAGCTAAAGGCACTTTTTGCCATAATCAATACATCTGCCTTAGCCAAGAGAAACAATACCTTCACAGGATCCTTCTCCGAAACAATGGTGCAGTCTTCGAACTTCTTATTGAATTCTGAGTCCGGATTCTCCGTGACTATGTAGACCTCAGACTTTCCCACTACTTGTTCACGAACTGCTTCTATATTTCTTCTGACATTCTCGTCCGAGGTATGCCTAAAGCCATTAGGGCCCTCTAGCTTGACGTCCCCTCTTCTGACATGAACATATATCGACTTGGTATCACTATTCGTACTTTGATAACCTGTGGCCCCAACCCGAATCGAGTTATAAACTTCAGGATGGGTATCAGTAATGTAATGAATATTCCCTAAAGAAATTCGCTTCCCTCTCGTTTTAAACAGCAGAAAATCAACCAAGAAATCGTTTAATTCGTAATGAGTAAATTCTCCACCTATTGACTTCTCTAATCCAAAAAGCGCGACGATGGTTTCCCACCTCGCACAGAAATCCTGCATTTGTTCATCTCTTGGGCAGTGCTCAACCGAAGATAAGGGGGTGTGAACAAATTCAGCTCCAAAGTATTCCGCGAAAGCCGCAACTCCCACAATAGATAGAACTTGAGAACCCCCACCATCAGTTTTTCCAAGACAGGTTAGTTTCGTGTCCTTAAAAGCAATTGTGAGGATGGGTCGCGAAAGTCTGATCAATTGCCAACCTAGAGAAGTCCCAAATAGATATGGGACAAGCCAGCTCACAGCCCGGCGCATATGATTCCTGTGAAACAATGAAATAGATGGCCAATTTTCCGTTCGTTCACAAAAGTAGCCTAGCAAAAGCCAGATAAACGTTTTTCGCAAGATGCCAGTTTAGAGAATCTCCATTTCACAAAGATTAAGGGGATCATTTGCGTGATAAGACGCGATACCTACTGACACCCTTCAAGCTCCCTCAGCGGAAACATTTCAGACCATTCAATAAACAAAATATTTTGTAGATTTTTACTAGAGATAGGATAAATAATCGCTCTTTGAGTGATTATTGGCCCACAAGCTTGTTTTTCTAGGCGACCCACAAAAATCGCGGACTAAAGCCACGGTCCGTAATCTAATGGAAGCCTATTTTCGCCGACTATAGCCACCGAAGCAAAAAGCACTAGCATTATTGTAGAAAAGAGCAAAGGTAGAGGTGCTTCTTGTCAAAAAATAAGATTTCGGGATCAGTTGTAACAATCACAGGCGGAACTGGTTCATTTGGCTCGACGATGCTCAGCCACCTTCTTTCCGAGGGCGCAGCCGAGGTTCGGGTCTTTAGCCGTGATGAAGCCAAGCAAGATCAACTAAGACACAAAATCGCTGATAACCGTGTCCGTTTTTACATAGGAGACACGAGAGACCCACTTAGCGTCAAGAACGCCTTAAAGGGCACCGATTTGGTCTTTCACGCTGCGGCACTGAAACAAGTTCCCTCGGCAGAGTTCTTCCCACTGGAGGCTGTGGCAACCAACATTCAGGGCAGTGCAAATGTTCTTAGAGCCGCAATCGAAGCAGAAGTGTCCTCGGTTGTTTGCCTGAGCACCGACAAGGCTGTTTATCCAATTAATGCCATGGGCATGAGTAAGGCATTAATGGAAAAAACTGCAATGGCTTTTGCCAGAGACAATCTAGATTCCAAAACTATTATATCTGTCACCAGGTACGGAAACGTTATGTATTCCAGGGGATCAGTTATCCCGCTTTTTATCAGTCAAATTCGAAGTGGAAAACCCCTAACAATCACAGACCCCGAAATGACAAGATTCCTAATGTCCCTTAGCGAGTCTGTTGACTTGGTTCAACATGCCTTCGAGAATGCTGAAACTGGCGATCTTTTTGTTCGCAAAGCCCCGGCTGCAACCATTGCTGTCCTTCTCGAGGCACTTCTTGAGTTAGTAGGAGTGGACCGCCCAGAGATTAGGACCATTGGTGTTCGACACGGCGAGAAACTTTTTGAGTCCTTACTTGGTGCTGAGGAAATGGCTAAAGCAGAGGATCGAGGGGATTACTTCAGAGTCCCACTCGATACCAGAACTCTTGATTACGAGGCGTTCTTCGAGCACGGGGAAAACAAGCCGGCTTCGAACGAGTCTTACACTTCACACAACACCACGAGGCTAGATAAGGAAGGTGTCAAGACTCTTCTTCTTACCCTTCCTGAAATACGTCAGGAACTTGGGTTATGAGTGGTCCAGAAAAGCTAACTGTTGTCACAGTAGTTGGCACCAGGCCCGAGATCATTCGGCTTTCCAGGGTTATCCCTCTTCTAGACAAGCACTTCAACCACATCTTTGTAAACACAGGGCAGAACAAAGACCCGATGCTAAGCAACGTGTTTTTTGATGAGCTAGAAATCAGGAATCCGGATCTTTACCTTGATGTGGACACGTCAACACTTGGAGCTGTGCTTGGTGACACTCTTGCAAAAATCGAAAAAGTCTTTGTAGATCACAAACCAGATGCTGTGCTGATTCTCGGAGATACAAACAGTTCGATTTCAGCAGTGCTTGCCAAGAGAATGCACATACCCGTTTACCACATGGAAGCCGGTAACCGGTCCTTTGACGAAAATGTTCCAGAAGAAACCAACAGAAGATTAGTAGACCACGTTTCGGACTTCAATCTTCCATATACCGAGCACGCACGAAGAAACTTGCTCGCAGAAGGGCTCCCACCAAGAAGAATCATGGTTTCTGGTTCCCCAATGCGTGAGGTACTTGATTCCTACATGCAAAAGATTCAGGCCAGCAACATACTGTCAACTTTGGACCTTGATCCTCAAAAGTATTTCTTGGTCAGCGCTCACAGGCAAGAAAACGTCGACTCACCGGAAAGACTCAAGGACCTATTGGAAACACTGAAGATGGTTCACGAAACCTGGGGTTTGCCAGTAATGGTTTCTACTCACCCAAGAACCCGTAAACAACTTGAGTCGATACCTGGCTACAAGGAAACAAAAGGTGTGGTTTTCCATGAGCCGTTTGGTTTTGTTGATTACAACAAGCTGCAACTAAACGCTAAATGTGTTCTCTCAGATAGCGGAACCATTAGCGAGGAGTCAATTATTCTTGGTTTCCCCGCAGTCACCATAAGAGACTCTATGGAAAGACCAGAGGCACTTGAGTTTGGTGGAATTGTTATGACCGGGCTCAAAGCCGCCAACGTAATCGCAGGCATTCGCTCCGTTACAGAAGACGGAAGCTCTGCAAAGCGAACACCGTCGCAGTCTCTACCAGCTGGCTATGAAGTGACCGATTGTTCCGCTCGAGTGGTCAGATTCATACTTTCCACTATTTCTAGACACCATGAATGGGCTGGAATCCGAAAGTTAGGCTAAAGCCTTCTCGGCAACGTCGGGCCCTCTAGCTTTTAGATTCTGAAGAGATAACTTCTGAAACCATCTGTTCAATCGTTGGCGGTGAGTCGTACCCAGCACCTAGCCAAAACTCCTTGTTTTTGGCTGGAAAGTTAGTGCCTAGAGTGCGGTTTATGTTTGCCCCAGTCGCTGTTGGGTTGACTTTGATATCTGACCGACCTAGATACTTTGCAATCAAGGTAACTAGTTCGCACTTAGTGGCACTGTCTTGGGGAAGTACGTGAAAGACCCCAGCCTCAAACAAATCATTCTCAACAATTCCTCGAGCAATTTTTGCAAAGTGCATCGAGGTTATTCCATTCCAAAAATGATCGATATAGCCCGAAATCTCTACGTTCTTGGGTTGATTCCTTACCCACTCCAAAAGGGACGAGTTTCGATCCACTTCTGGTCCAATTATGGAAACCCTAAGGTGCATCATGGAGTCACCTTTTGCTTCTCCCAGACTCTTTGATTTGCCGTAAACATCCAAAGCGTCGTGCTCGTTAGTCTCTAAATAATTGCCTTTAGATCCAGAAAAGACACAATCTGTGGCAATTTGAATAACCTTCACTCCGTGCATAGATCCCCAAACTTCTAAGCGATTGGGAAAAGCACCGTTTATTTCGAATGCTGTTTCAGTCTGTTGAGTATCTGAGTCATTGATGTATGGCTTAATGATCCCGATGCAGTTAATTACATAATCAATTGGCATGGAGAAAGCGCTGTCTAGGTTGTCTGTAGCGGCGTCGAATTTCAAGAATCTAATATTTGAGCCAGCGACTAAACTCGTGCCTGCTCTAGTGGCGGCTATCAACTCACCCTGAAAGTTCGAAAATTCTTTCAAAACAGCCGAGCCAAGCATTCCGCTGGCACCCAATATCAACACCGTACTCATTTCAGTTAACTCTAGTTCCGCTTGTTGATCTCGATTGCGGTATTTAGGGTTTGCTCCATGGAAGACAAAGCCGCCTCCGGTGAGAAAAGTGCAGCTAGCGCCTTGTGGGATTCTGACTTGTTTGTCTCAGCACCACCAGCTTGAGCAACCTCTAAGGCAATGTCCAACACTTTCGTTGGAGTCTCGGCCCAGGTTAAACCCTGTATTCCATCGATAGCGGAGAACAAACCTTCTAGACGAGTAGAGACAACTGGAATGCCAGTAGCCAAATACTGAAGAACTTTATTCGGAAAAGCGATCGATGCTACTTGACTTATTTTTAAAGGATTAATGGCCACGGTAGAAAGGGCCAAGTACTTCGGCAAATCGTCATAACTTACAAAGCCGGTGAAGATGACCCGCTCGGAAATACCAAGATCAGTAACAATAGTCTTGAGTTCGTTCTCTTGCTCGCCGCCGCCAATCAGAAGCAGTTTCGTTGACGAGCCTTGAGGAACCAATTCCGCAAACCTCTTTATTACCTCTGGTAAACCCGAGAAATAAAAGAAAGACCCCATGTAGGTAATTACGGAGTCCGTTGGCGCAAGTCCAAGGCGCTTCCGAAGTTCAGGATCTGGTACTTGATTAGAAAAGTGGGCTATGTCAAGCGGTGGGTAGTTCACCACCGAAGGTTTCTTTCGGCCGGCTAGATTTTCACAGTATCGCTGCATCGCGGAGTTATTTGCAGAAAGCAAAGGGGAAAATCTATACATGAGTTTTTCTACCCAAAGTATTGGAAGTCTAAAAATAGACTCTCGAATCTCATGGGAGGAATCTAAGGCTCTGTGGATAAATGGCGTTTTGTAAATAGCTGAAATAATCATGGCCTGAAGGCCAAATGTAGGAACCGCGTAATTGAGCACTACATCAAATTTGTTTTCTCGAAATAACTTAAACAGTGCTGGCCAGCTACTAACCGTTGCCCATAACCTGTCGAACCAGAAAATCCCAAACTGATGAGGACCGACAAGGGTTAACTTGGCTTCTGGAATAACTCGGCCAACAATTTCTTTCTTGCGGAATAGGTTCTTTTTTGCCCTGTTGGCGCCCTCTTGAAAGTGAAAAAATGTAACATCATGGCCAGCCTTGGCAAGTAATTCAGGAAACTCATGGATTTCATAGATTACTTTTTCCAAGTAATCAATTTCATGAAGTACGAGGATTTTCACGGAGACTGCTCCTATTTAGCCGGCAAGTACCAAATCTACTAGCAACACCAATTACAAGCGTTGATTAGCAGAGCAAAGACCAATATTTCGAGCAGCTCCTCCAATGACTTGAAGGAAACTCTACCGAAAGAAGCAGGCCAACTCCTGTATATTTAGTGCAATTATCCATTGGCGGTATTGTCTGATGGTGATGAAGTTGATGGTCAACGCGATCACATTTTCTATTGGCGAGGAATGGCTTGAAGGTATTCAACGTAAGCAGTAGCGATGAGGTCGGGGGCCGATGGAATGGCCACGACATCATTGAACCGCTAAAGGGCTTGGGAATAGACGCCAAGATCGGCTCATTCTGGAGCAAGACTTCAAAGTCTGAAAAATCAATTGAGCTATTTCCTGGGCGCAAAACCAGACTCCTAGCGGAAGCCACTATGGCTATAGAAAGCCTTACAGGGAGACAGTCCACTTACCAGTCTTGGTCAAGCAAGATATTTGACTTGCCTGAATTCAAAGAAGCAGATGTAGTCCACCTTCAAGTCATTCATGATCACATGATGACCGTTGAGAACATGGCGAAGGTATTTGAAGTTAAGCCTGCGGTTTGGACCTGGCATGACCTTTGGCCACTTACCGGCCACTGCACACTTCCCCTGAATTGTGCAAGGTGGGACTTAGGGTGTGGAAGTTGCCCATCCCTTGATTCTTCACTTCCGGTCTACTGGGACCGCACCGACAAAGAGCGTTCAAGAAAGGAGCTCCTGTTCTCGAAAACCCCCATGAACATTCACATCACCACAGATTGGATGAGGGGTCAGATTGAAAAGAAGGTCTCTAACTGGAACGCTAAGGTCTTTCAGTTTCCCTTCGGAATAGACACTGAAGTCTTTAGACCAAAGCCAGAAATTGATGCTCGAACTATTCTCGGAATCGACAAAGACACTTTTGTTGTGGCCGCCCGTTCAACAGATGATGAGAGAAAGGGCTTCAAGGAGCTAGTCCAGGCCATTGAGCAAGTCAGCAAAACTGGAAGAAAGATCCTTCTTCTTTGTATTCAAAAACAGGGTCTGGTTGCAAAGTACTCCAAGGAAGTTGAGTCCATTGAGCTGCCCTGGACTAACGATATAAACAATCTAGGAACTTTCTACGAAGCAGCAGATTTGTTTGCAATGCCATCCTCAGTAGAGTCTTTTGGGATGATGGCTCTAGAAGCCATGTCATCGCGTGTTCCGGTCATCACTGTTGGAAAAACCGCTGCCAGTGAGGTTGCCGAATGCCCTGAGTTGGAAGTAAATCTTGATGATTTAGTCGGCCAAATCGGAAACCGAATCACATGGGCCATAGACAATAAAATGCAATTGAAAGAACTTGGGTTTCGGGCAAGGGCCCGTGTAGAAGTCAAGTTTTCTTTAGAGGATTACTTGGGAAACCTTAAAAATATGTATGAGCAGGTTGCTAGTGACCAAATCCTCTAAAGGAAATAAAGTCTCTGCCACTTTCACCTCAGTCACGACTGAGAGAAATAGAGTTATCTCTTGGGAGAGTGCTGCCCGGGGATTCAATAAACCAGGCGGTGTCACCCCAAGTTCCAAAAGCCCAATCACATCTAGGCCAATTGGGTTTGTCAGCAACATTTTTAAGTTATTTCTTGCATCTCTAGCTAAGCTTCCCTACGCATTATTCAAACTCGGTTACGATATCGCAAAATTCGTCACCAGGGGGCTTTCGACTATCAGGCGTTTGCTGTTTGTTGCGAAATGAGCGAGAAAGAAACTAGGCTTGCGGCAATCTTGAGTTAAAGGAATTATCAAAAAAAAAGGGGGGGTGAGTCTTGAGTTGGTAAAAAAGACAGAATCAAAATTCACAAACTGGATACTGGGCATGCCTACAGTTGCCGTTCTGTTGCCCATTCAGGGCATTAGCCTTCTCTACTGGTGGATCGCTGGCTCCTACCTAGGTCTTGACGTTTACTCTTCAAGAAGCTTTCCCGCAGCAGACGGGTGGTGCGAAGCTGCTTCTGAAGGACTCGGGTCTCATTGTTGGGGAGATTACTACTACGTAATTTTTCTAGTTTTTTCTCAACCTAATCCGTGGTTAGAGTACGCCAACGCATATCCTGCGGCAGCCCTTATTCCCTTTATGGTTACACATCTTCTTGGTTCAATTACTGGGTTTGCACAAGCAGGATTGCTAATTTACCTTGGTTCGATGACTCTACTGATTGGATGGGGCGTTTGGTCGGGAACCAAAGGAATCTCCCTGGAATCCCGAATCATTCTTTTTGCTGCGATTACATTTTTCTCCCCGCCACTGATTCACGCCCTTGACAGGGGAAACAATGTGGGTTTCATTATTCCTTTACTGGTCTGGTTCTTCGCAGCGTTGATCAGTCGCTCCCCCAACCAAGGCGTCCTAGCAATTGTTCTCCTTACTGTCATAAAGCCACATTTTGCAGTTCTCCTGTTTCTATATATGATTCGCGGAGAGTTAAAAACCTTTGCAAAAGGAGCCCTACTAGGGGGAACCATTCATGTCTTAGCATTCTTAATCGTTGCCGGGAGTCGGTTTCCAGTCAACATCTATGATTGGCTTTCAAGATTTATCAGCTATCAGGACTACACCTCCGTAGCCAATGGCTGGCCGCAAAACATTTCATTTGCGCAAGGCCTGTATTCCTTCGCGACCCTTGTGCCAAGTCAATTCAAAAATGAGTCGTTTCTTCAAGATTTACAAGGTCTGCAAGGACTAATCGGGCCTCTTGTCCTTTTGTCAATACTCTGTTTGATCACAGCTTATAGACATGTTCTGACCGACGTTCAGGTAGGGATTCTTCTTACGTCTCTGGTTGCTATGACATCCAGCACAAGTTGGTATTACTACGCAGTCTTCTCAATCCCAGCTTTATTGGCATTAACTCAAATGAGCAAAAATGCAACGTCGAGCACCTTGAGGGCAAAAAAAGACGAAAACTCGGCGTCCAAAAAAATTAATTTTACCCTTTGGATGGTTCTAGTTCTCACACTCATTCAGTTACCGATGTATCAACTAGCTTCGGACAAATCGATTATTGTAACCACTGCAAATCTTGTAGGTGGATTCTGGATTATTGCCTATGTGTTTGTATTTGGGGTTCTTATAGGAGACAAAAAATCAGTGAAAAGTAAATAAGACAGTGTGAACAGAAGAGATTCTGTGACAACACTATAACTGTTGCAAATCTAATCCCCTAGGTCTCTTTTGGATGAGCCCCCATGGGGTGCCCTGGATAATTGGTTCATAAAGTTTTTTCTCTAGAGGAACCCCAGAGTTTCTAAGTCAAGATCATCTGATACGGGGTAGCACCTTCAAGTTGCTTTGCCGATTACACTCGTTTATGTGGAACCCGATTACATTGGCCGTAGCAAATCGACAGCCTTCATTTTTGATTTAGACGGAACGTTATTTGATTCATCCGAGCAGATTCTTAGGGCAGCAAACGCAGCAAGAAACCTGCATAACCAGCCGAATCTCTCAAAGGAGAGAGCGGATCAAGCAATTGGACTTGAAGCCTCTGAGCTCTTCTCTGACTTACCCCTGACTCAAACCGAGTTATCTAATCTAATTAGGGAGTTTCGTGATGCTTTACATAAGGAAGTACTCCTGGGCAATAGCACCTATCCAAAAGCCATGGACTTATTGAAAACTATTCATGAATCGGGATACGTAACGGGTGTTGCAACCTCCAAGCCACAATATTTAGCAGAGGCCGTTGTAGAAAATTCACCACTTAGAGAGTACGTCAAAGAAATTCATGGAACAGGAACAGCGCGCCCCAAGCCAGAGCCAGACGTAGTCTTAAATTGTTTTAGTGCCCTAGGTGCTTCTGAGGCATTCATGATTGGTGACAGGGTAGAGGATATAGCTGCAGGCCTGGCCGCTGGGGTGAAGACAATCGGTATAGCCCAAACTGTGTTTAGCAAAGATGAACTGCTTATTGCTGGGGCGGATTACGTATATACTTCACTGAACGAGCTAGCGCTGGATCTTAAAAATCTGGTGCTCGATGGAGGGTAACTTTTGAAGTATTCTGACGTGTTTGTTCGTTGGCTTGAAGATTTGGGTTACACACACTGTTTCTATGTAGCCGGTGGAAACGTAATGCATTTATTGGAGTCTGCAAGTCACGTTTTTGAGTGCGTTCCAGTGGTTCATGAAGTTTCTGCAGGTATAGCTGCAGAATATTTCAATGAGAGCCAAGGCAAGAACGGCAAGAAGGCCTTCGCATTAGTTACTGCTGGTCCAGGCCTAACAAACATTGTTACAGCAATGGCGGGTGCATTCTTGGAGAGTCGAGACTTATTGGTTATTGGGGGTCAAGTTAAGAGCACTGACCTGTCGCACGGAAAAGTTAGACAACTTGGAATCCAAGAAATAGACGGAATGACTCTAGTTAGCTCGCTAACTGTTGCAAGTCTCCAAATTCAAAAACCACTCCCGCGAAACGAAATTCAGAAAGTTGTGCTTTCCGGCTTAAGCCCTAGGAAAGGACCGGTTTTTATCGAATTTTGTCTCGATGCCCAAGGCGCGGAATTCCAGGACATAGAGAGTAAACCCAAAGAGGAAAGTCAACTCTCTACGAACACTTTTTCTTTATCAGAGCAATTGAGTGCCGAGATAAGAAACTCCAAAAGACCTGTATTGCTTGTTGGCGGTGGCGTAAGCAGAGAGACTGCGAAAAAAGCTCAAGATTTACTAGAAAATTCCCCAATTCCAGTAATGACAACTTGGAACGGCACAGATCGAATTAGCAGTGATGCTAAGTCATACTTCGGTCGTCCGAACACCTGGGGTCAACGATCGGCTAACGTAATTCTTCAGCAATCCGATCTGCTAATAGCTCTGGGTACTAGGTTAGGTCTACAACAAAGCGGATTCAATTGGGAGCAGTTTATGCCCATCGGCAAAATAATCCAGGTTGACATTGATCCAACAGAACTAGACAAGAAAAATCCAGGTATCGACTACCCAATAGAGGCTAACGCTAACGAGGTTTTGCCTCCAGTTCTTGACTTTCTAGATTCCGAAAGAAACAATGCTTCTTGGAAGTCCTGGGTTGAGTTCTCGGCATCCGTGAAAGCCTCGCTACCAACTTCTGAAAATGTGAACAAAACCAAAGGCCCCTTCATCAATCCATATGAGTTCTATATCGCTCTTTCAGAAGTGTTGAAAGATGGCGATGCAGTAGTTCCATCAAGCAGTGGTGCTTCGGAGACTGTTGCCATGCAATCTCTAAACCAAGGTAGAGAAAACACCGTTATCACCACCAAAGGATTGGCAAGTATGGGATACGGCTTAGCCGGAGCAATTGGTACGGCATTTGCTGGCGCTCCTCGAGTCTTTCACGTGGAAGGTGATGGCGGCTTCGCCCAAAATATTCAGGAACTCGGGACGGTAGCTGCAAACAAACTGAACATCAAAACTTTCTTATTGTGTAACGACGGCTACGCATCGATTCGCATGACACAAAAAAGTTACTTTGATGGTCACTACTTGGGGTGTGATGCTAGCACCGGCTTAGGTCTACCCGACTGGCACCTGCTGGCTAAATCCTTTGGGATTTCATCCACTGAATTGGACCCAGAAGCAGACCTGAAAGCAGAGATCGAAAGAGCAGTAGCCCTAGAAGGCCCACAGGTAATCTTGGTACCGATTAACCCTGATCAAACATACTTTCCAAAGATAACAAGCCAAATTGATGAACGAGGCAATCTGATTTCTAACCCAATTCACCTAATGACGCCTGAGCTATCTACTGAGATGAGCAATAAGGTTTTCAGGTATATCTAACCAGCCAAATAGCCAATTGGCATCTGAGCATGATGTATTCACTAAGCTGCATTTATATTGTCTATTTTTTTGGTGAGCTAAATTCTACAATTTGATTAACACATAAATCATAAGCTGACTCTTTATCAGCTAAAAAACTGTTGTACCAAAGAGCTGTTTTTTCTAAAACTTCCTGAGTGGTCCATTTTGGATTCCAGCCGAATGTCTCTTTAGCGAGCTGACTATTGAGGCCTAGTTTTCCAGCTTCAGCCAATGCAACTTTCTCAATAACTGTTTCAACCCCGGGAAGCGACTTTGAAATAAGTTCAAGAACATCTGCTACTGATACCTGACTAGATCCAACCGGACCAAGATTGAAGGCACGATCGAAAACTCGTGGTGACTTACCCACCATTCCTGAAAGAATCTGTAAGTAACCCTCAATCAGAGACAACACATGCTGCCAAGGTCTTGTGGAATTTGGATATCTAATTATCAATTGCTTGCCTGATTCATAAGCTCTTATATAATCAGGGATAAGTCGATCCTCAGACCAATCTCCGCCTCCAACGATGTTTCCACCACGCGCAACACAAATGATAGGTGATTCACTACCTTGGATTCGGATTGAGTCACGATAACCCGAAATTATCAGCTCCGCTGCAGCTTTTGATGCGGAGTATGGGTCTTTGCCACCCAGCTCATCGGATTCTACGTAGTCGTAGTCAATTTCTAGATTCTTGTAAACCTTATCCGTTGTTATGCACAAGACACCCCGGACAGAAGGAGTTAGTCGAGCCGCCTCAAGCACATTCGCAGTACCCTGGGCATTAGTCTCAAAGGTCTCTCTTGGGGTTTTATAGCCACGACGCACCAATGGTTGGGCCGCTAGGTGCAGAATCAGATCCGGCTGAAAATCCGAGACCGCACTCTTTAGCTTGTCAAAATCTCTTATATCGGAAAACGTGCCTTTGACGATATTTCCAACTTTTGCCTCGGTGAATAGGTTAGGTATAGTTTCCGGCTCGAGTGAATATCCATAAACCTCTGACCCAATTAGGTTGAGCCAAATACTTGCCCACGAACCCGTGAAACCGGTGTGCCCGGTAACAAAAATTCGTTTACCCTTCAGATCTGATTGACTCATGAGAAAATTATCCCTTTTGGACGAACTCAGTTATTGACTCAGTTATAAAGTCAATCATCTCGGAGGAAAGACCTGGATATGTCCCAACCCAGAAGGTGTTATTCATAACAATGTCAGTATTCTTTAGGTCTCCAACGACTCTAAAATCTACACCTTTATAGGCAGGCTGCTTTAGCAAGTTACCTGCAAACAACAATCTCGTTCCGATTTTTCTTGAATCCAAAAACTGCAGTAGTCCCTGCCTGCTTATTGAGCTCTCTGGGTCGATAGTAATTGGGAAGCCAAACCAGGACGGGTCCGATTTTGGGGTTGCCTTCGGCAGAATTAGCCCCTCAACTTCTTCAAGCTGCTTATAGAGCTGCTTGAAGTTGTCTTTTCTTGCTTGCGTAAAAGCATCAATGTTCTTGAGTTGCGACAACCCAAGGGCAGCCTGCATGTCGGTGGCCTTTAGGTTGTATCCAATATGGCTGTAAATATACTTGTGGTCGTAACCCAAGGGCAGGTCACCAAGTTGCCACTCGAATCTCTTGTGACAAGTGTTGTCATGGCCAGTTTCGCAATAGCAGTCTCTCCCCCAGTCCCTAAAGGATTCCACTTGCTTTCTCACTAACGGTGACTTGACAAATACTGCTCCACCTTCGCCTGTTGTTATGTGGTGAGCTGGGTAGAAACTAAGTGTCGCGGTGTCTCCAAAACTTCCAGTTTTTTGGCCATCGTAGGTAGAACCCAGTGAGTCACAGGCATCTTCTACCAGCCAAAGACCATGCTCCTTGCACAGAGCCCTCACCGTGTCCAAGTCAAAAGGATTTCCCAAAGTATGAGCCATCATTATTGCCCGAGTTTTTGGTCCAACAGCTTCTTTTAGCTGCTCAGAAATGGCATCGTAGGTACCAAGTTCGATGTCGACAACAACCGGCCTCAAACCATTTTGAATAATTGGGTTAACGGTCGTTGGAAAGCCTGCCGCAACTGTTATTACCTCGTCGCCCGGTAAGAGTCTTTTCTTACCCAACTTTGGACTAGTTAGGGCACTCAATGCCACAAGGTTTGCACTAGATCCACTGTTTACAAAGATCGCGTTCCTTGCCCCCACATACTTGGACAAAGCTCTCTGGAATGAGTCATGAAATCTTCCAGCGGTAAGCCAGCCGTCTAACGAGGCATCAACGAGCGCCTCATAATCTGCGGGAAACAAGACTTTGCCAGAAACTGGAACAGCAGACTCGCCCCTGATAAAGGCAGGTTTTTCCAGTTGCACCTCAGCGAACCGAGAGACTTCCTTCAAAATTGAAGCCCTAAGTCGGTCTTGATTCACTGGTATCTCCCTGGTGTTTACTCATTCTTTCAATCGTAGACCAATGCCCCGATAGAATTTTGAGTATCCATTTGCGCGATTTGGGAAGAGGTGTCAGTTTTGAAAGCAGTTCTGCTAGCTGGAGGCTTAGGCACCCGAATGAGAGAAGAAACAGAATTTCGGCCAAAACCGATGGTCGAAATTGGAAACCGACCCATCTTGTGGCACATTATGAAACTACTTGGAGCCCAAGGAATCACGGATTTCATAATTTGCACCGGTTACAAAAGTGAGTTCATCAAGAACTACTTTTATAACTACGGAGCATCAAACCTAGATTTCACGACCAAACTCGGAGATCAAAGCAGTACCGTATTTCACGGCTCCCATGACGAGTTCGACTGGACGGTTACAGTTGCAGAAACTGGGCTAAACACCATGACCGGTGGCCGAATCAAAAAAGTTGAGAAGTATTTGGGTGGCGAGCCATTTCTGGCAACATATGGAGATGGATTGGCAGATATCGATTTGAACGCCCTGCTGGCTTTCCATAAGAGCCACGGAAAGACTGCGTCAATGACCACTACTCAGGCCTCGAGCAGATTTGGTGTAGTCGACATGGACTCAACCGGTTCAGTGCTTAAGTTTCGAGAAAAACCAAAGGTCAACGACTGGATTAACATTGGTTATTTTATTTTCCAACCTGAAATTTTCAACTACATAGATCACGACTCCGTGCTTGAGGAAGAGCCTCTTAGGGCACTAGCCGGAGAAAATCAAATAGGTGCTTATCAGCACACTGGCTTTTGGCAGCCGATGGACACCTTCCGAGAATCTCAAATGTTGAATGAAATTTGGGACTCCGGTGCGGCTCCATGGAAAAAGTGGTGAGGCAAAACAGTTTCCAATTGGTAGGCCAAGCCCTTGGCTTACTCTAACTCGACTCGCAACCACAACCCCCCTCACTAGAAGTAGGATAATTAGGCAAGCCATTACGATTAAAAATTAATTCTTTGATCCTTCAGGGGGCATAGGTGAACAAAACCGAGAAGAAAATGCGGGACATTCTCACGCGTGGGCGAGAAGAATTCGGTGTGGTGAGTGTTAAAGCTGAATTTGAAGCAGAAGGAACACGTATTGATGAGCTTCTTAGGCTCGTTGACATCTCAAGATCTGCAGGTCTTCCCCTTACGGTAAAGATTGGAGGGTGCGAAGCCATCCGAGATCTTTTGGAATCGAAACAAATTGGGGTTAGGTACATCGTCGCACCCATGGTTGAAACGGCCTACGCGCTAAGTAAATATTCGGCAGCCACGAACCTCATCTATACAGAAGAAGAGCGGGAAGACACAGATTTTCTCTTTAACTTAGAGACAATAACCGGTTTTGAGAACCTGTCTGGAATGGTCGAGGAGGCCTCCAGGCCTAACTCCGTAAATGGAATGGTTTTTGGCCGAGTAGATTTTGCTGGCTCCCTTGGTCTAACCAGAGATTCAATAAACACCGATGAGGTAACGAACTACGTCTTAACGGCAGCTAAGGCAGCCAAGGACGCGAAGCTTGATTTCGTAATGGGCGGAGCAATCTCTAGCGACTCCCTGCATGTCATTCGAGAAGTAGCAGCCGTCCATTTGACTAGGTTTGAGACAAGAAAAGTTGTTTTCGGTGGGGACGCAACAACAATTGACAACATTGAACAAGGTCTTGTGAATGCAGTCCACTTTGAGATGCTTTGGTTGTTGAACAAGCGAGACTACTATGCACGAATCACCGCTGAGGATGCCAAGCGAATTGAAATGCTTGAAGCCCGTTGGAAGTTGCTGAACGACTAAATCTTTAGAACGCAACCCTTGCAATTTGCTCTCTAGTGGAATCTTCGCTTAGTAATTTAACGCCAACGAGGTTCTCCCAATCGCTATTGTCCGAGTGATAGTCGTCTGAAGGAAGCCCTGGATCAATTTGGCGATGTATTTTAGCATTTGGATTAACAAGCTCAACAACTAGTTTGGCGAGGTCCCCAATTTCAATCAAATCTCCCCCTGTGTCAAAAACAGTCTGACTTCCACGACCAAGTGGCATTAGGGCTAACGCTAGAACATCCTCGACAGAACAATACCTTCTACAAACAAGATGCTTCGCCTTGATTTCGATTAGACCCAACTTGGCCTGAGCGATCAAATCAGTAAATGCGAAAGCTTGTGGCTTTGTGCAATAAGAACCAGTAACGCTCCAAACCCTTGCAACTGATATATCGGATTGAAGATTCTCGGCAATATCGGATATCTTGCTCTCGTAAATGCGTTTCTGAGCAGCATATGGGTTTTCCTCTAGGGAAAAAGAAGTGTGACCCGCCAGGTGCATAGTTGCACCACTTGAGAACCCAATGTATTTTCTGACCGAAGGCAGGGCAGCTATGACCAGAGACTGATCTATGAGTTTTTGATTTGTCTCGATGTAGGTTTTGTGTCCAAGGATTGGGAGTCTTTCCCTAGTTACAAACGCGGTATCGATGACAACCGTAGGTTTGAAGGCCGATATAACATCGAGATCCTGGGCATGGACAGCCTGGCTTTGTCCATCAATTTCTACCTGTTGATCTTTGGATCCAGTAGCTAGTAGATCTAGCCCAGCTTCCCTAGTCATTGCGACTGCGGTGCGACCAAACCAGCCGCCAGCACCCGTCACGAGGACCCGATCATCAGATCTCAAATTCCCCAGGAACAGCTCAAGTGACTCGGCCCGAATAGTCATTCCTAAAATCTACCCTTCATTGGTCACATATGTTCATGCGGTGAGCTAAGGCGCGGTGCGGGAACCCGAATTATGAAACAGACAACTTTCAATCAATCATTTGGACTATTTCGAGTCGACAAACTCGGTCTAAGTTCAAATACCCACATGCTGTCCCTTAGTCTAAAATACTAAAAGTAACAAATAGAGAACAGTAATAGTAATAAACCTTGGGGGGGGTTGGGGGTTTGATTGTTGGCCGTGGGTTACTGGGCGAATCACTTAATAAACTAAGACATAAGGATGTTCTGTTTTTTGCCTCGGGGGTTTCAAATTCAAAGCAACAAAACGGACCCGAATTCGAACGCGAAACAAATTTGCTGATTAGGACTCTTGAGGGGACAGAGAAAAGACATTTCTACTATTTTTCAACCTGCAGCATCTTTGACTCTAGCTTGGCTGAGTCTGCCTACATTGCGCATAAGAAACAAATGGAGAAAATAGTTCTTTCAAAGCCAGTTGGTCGAGTGATTCGTCTGCCGAACGTAGTCGGCCCAACTGGCAATCCAGCCAATCTTGTGAACTACCTAAAGTACTCAATCAAGCGGGCAAACCCAATTAAGATTCAACGCGACGCAACCCGGTACCTTTTAGGTGTGGATGAAATGAATTTGCTACTTCAAGACGTAGTAGACAATGCAGGGGAACAAAAAGTCCTATCTTTGGTACCTCCAAAAAACATCAAAGTTACAAGGATTGTCTCCATCATCGAATCAATTTTGGGTACACAAGCCAATTTAGATCTGGTAGAAGGCGGAACGCCATATGAAGTTGATTTTAGTGACACTAAGTATCACGCTTCGAGACTAGGCTTCGATTTTGGGCAACTGTATTATGAAAACACATTAGAAAAGTGGTGCAAGCTTGAAGACTAAAATCTCCATCGTAATTCCAGTTTATGCGAGTGAGGCAATTCTTCCTGATTTGGTTGGAAGCGTTGACCAGGTTATGTCAGAAAATAACTATGATTCCGAACTAATTTTAGTTTGCGATTCCTCGCCAGATGACAGTTGGAACGCAATAAAGCGACTCAAAAGTGAATACCCAACAATCAAGGGAATTCTCCTTCGTAACAACTCTGGCCAGCACAATGCTGTACTTGCCGGCTTAGCAGAGGCAAAGAATTCGATAGTGGTAACTATGGATGACGATCTCCAGCATAACCCTAGGGACATACCAAAATTAATTGAAGCTTTGGCCCCTGAAACCGATGTAGTTTATGGTGCTTTTAGGAATCGAAATCATCCAATTTGGAAAAAGATGGGCAGTAAATTCAATAACAGGGTAGCAACCTTTGTTTTGGGAAAACCTCAGGAGATCTACCTTTCACCGTTCAGAGTGATTCGAAAGGAGATAGTTCTTGAGTTGCTTAAATTCAAGGGTCCTTTTGTTTACATCGATGGTTTGATTCTTGCTATGACAAACAGCATCAAATCTGTCGAAGTTGCTCATTACTCACGAAAAACAGGCAAGTCACACTATGGTTTTTCTAAATCTATAAAACTTTGGCTAGAGATGACTACCACAACATCAATTAGGCCAATCAGGATGATGACACTTTTAGGAGGCGCTATCTCGTTAGTGAGCATTTTTGCGGGCGTTGTCCTGATCTTTCAAAGACTATTCCTAGAAGTCTTCCCGGCTGGATGGGCATCAGTAATGGTTACTGTCCTACTGTTCTCCGGTGTCCAACTTCTTTCGCTTGGACTTGTTGGAGAGTACCTAGGTAAGACCGCTATGGCAGTTAACGGCCTCCCTCAATCACTGGAGAAAGAAAGAACTTAAGAGAGCCATTTACAGAGAGTTTTACTCGCTTTCAGCTCTAAGGCTGTTAAGTATCCGTGCTTTTGAAACTAGGCACGACTCCACTACTGAGGATGTTTCCCGCAAGGTAAGTGATTAGCATTATCGGAATCTCCCACAACAAAGATAAAACTCTCAGTAATGGCAACAGATTCGAGACCCTCACAGCACTGGCCTCCTTTACAGAGTCCCACCTGCGGCTATAGGTCAGGGAAGTGGCGTGCCATCTGTGGCTAGAAAGGATCTGGTCAACAAAGACGGCTTTTCCAAGCTTGGAGAGCTTTAGAAACAAGTCAAAATCAAAGGCGAACGCGAATTTGTCTGACAGCCCACCTACTCTCTCGAAGCCATCCCTTCTAAACACAGCACTTGGTTGGGGAATAAGTTGTGGACCAAATCTAAGTAGGGGAACTGCCCAGCTACCACTTCGCTTCACTAGAACATCATTTCCTTCAGAATCGATGTATTGGCAGTGGCCAAAAACAAAAACGGGCTTTTCGGGCTTAGTAAGAGCACTCACTGCAACACTCAGTGACCCTGGCGAAAGAAGATCGTCATCACCTATCCAAGTGATGTATTCGATGTTTTCTGGAAGCGCTCTAAATCCTTGGTTGATCTTTTTGGGTACCGATTTCTCAAGCTCGTCAATGTAAAGATCTACCAAACCTGCACTTTGGTAGGAGGTAGGATCAAAGCCTTTTCGACCCACGAGCACGATGTAGCTGTCACCAGCTTCGCGGATGGATTTTAGGGTGCTATCTAAGTACTGGGGGCGCTCGCCAATAGTTGGAACAACAACTCCCACAGCAGGCATTTCACCATGATAGCACCGCCGATAAATTGCCACCCTTGGGATTAGTGGCTACATGAAATGGCTATGATTTGAAAATGCGAAACAAGTTGATACTTCTTGGCTACCTAGCCCTGTTCTTTGGCTTAGTTTCTGTCTATGACGTTTATAAAGACAATGTTTATCTTGTTGCTCTTGTTGCCGTAATTCTCACTTTCTCAGGTTTAGCAGCCTGGCTTTGGTCAGTCCAGATGGGCAATGATAAGAGTTAACTGCAAAAGAGCAAGATAGGTGTATCGTCGGAATGGAGAGGAAAAAATGCCAAAACTTGAAAGGACTCACGCGGTTCGTTTTTTGAGCATTGCCTTGTTGGCAGGTGATTCATCAAATTCCGATCTTGTAGATGCGCATTCCAAGCTCTCAACTCTAGCCAAGGAGTTTTCTGAGCACTTTGAGTTGTTGGTTGTCCGCTCACCTCTGAAGAATTCAACTGGCGAAGCAACAACAAACCTCAAGGATTTGTTGACTAATTCCATTTTTATCGAATTACCTTCAAGTGTTTCAAGAAGCTCAGCAGCGGTTATAGCTCTTCAGCAGGCTATAGGAGATAAGGTTCTTGTTTTAGAGAATACTGCTGGCCAAATTCAATCGGCAAGGGAGCTTCTCCTAAACATGTCAGATGGCATTGAGGTGATTTTTGGCACCACATCAAAGTCTTCCAAAAGAAATCAAAGCTGGAAATATAGACTTGGTCAAAGTATTTTTGGAATTGCATTTTTGGCGGTTCACGGAACAAACATCTCTTCAGAAGCGCCAGTATTTCGTGTCATGTCCAGGTCCGCTGTTAATGGAGTCCTAGCCGCCAGAAGACCAGAAGTGGAGTTCAGGGCCTTTATCACCACCGGTGCTTTCAGCTCAAGAACCGTAACTTATGACGTTAAAGAGATATTGAAACAAGCCCCATTCTGGGAATCCTATGGCTCTGCGATGCAGATGCTTCTTGGTGGCTCCAAGATACCGATGCGGTTCGCATCATTGTTGTCTATTGTCGGGGCAGTACTTAACATCGTTTATGCAATCTATGTTGTGATTACAGCGATCCTCGGTGAGAACATTCAGAATGGTTGGGCTAGCACATCACTCCAACTATCGGCCATGTTTTTCTTAGTCTGCCTTGTTTTATTCCTTATAAGTGAGTACTTACTTCAATTGTTACCCGACCGGGAGCACTCTTCCACAATATATTCAACTTCTTTTGCGGGAGATAGCTTGGGTGTTGGCAAGAATCCCAATGTGACTAACTAGCAAATCTAAAATGAGTAATTCAACAAGAGTCGCTGTAATTGGTGCTGGTTTCTATGGTTTAGTAATCGGATACAAATTAGCGCAAGCTGGCGCCACTGTAGTTGTATATGAGGCTGCGTCTGACCTAGGTCACGGTGCTTCTTGGGCTAATCAGGCTAGGGTCCATGGAGGCTATCACTATCCAAGGGATGTGCGAACTGGCGCTAGAAGTCGTCGCGGGTTGAAAAGGTTCATAAATGACTTTGGATCGTCCATCTTTCGAGACTTCACAATGCTGTACGGGATTGCTCGCCACAACTCGAAGGTGAACACCTCACAGTTTGAAGCATTCTGCAATCGAATAGACGCCCCATATTCACCTCCGACACCCGAGGTGTCAAAGATCTTCAACGATGAATTAATTTCTGGAGTCTATCAAGTGGAGGAGCCTGCTTTTAATTCGGATGTTTTACTTTTGGAAGCGCGCCAACGATTATTGGACTCTGGCGCTCTTCTGTTTCTCTCAGAGCCTGTCGAAAGGGTAATTGAGGGAAACGAGAACTTTACGGTTTGCTTGCAATCTGGAGTGATTGAGATTTTCAATTATGTACTCGATTGCACATACTCAAACTTAGGAACCCTATTTGAACCAGCAAGACTACTCGCAGACACACTGAAGATCGAAAGGGCAGAAATATGCCTAGTCTCAACCCCAAAGAGTCTAGAGTCGCTAGGAATCACAGTTATGGACGGCCCTTTTTTCTCCTGCATGCCATTTCCAACAAGAGGTTCACACTCACTCACTCACGTCAGTTACACACCACGAAAAACGCGAACATCAGTGTTGCGTGAGCCGGAAACGGAAGACAGCTCTGCATTCTTGAGAATGAAACTAGATGCCCAGAGATATGTTCCAGCTATAAGAGAGATAGAATATCAAGACTCAATTTTCGTCGATAAAGCAATACTTACATCTAGTGAATTAGATGACGCTCGACCAGTATTGATTCATCAAGCTGGGAAGCAAGGCGGGTATCTTTCCATACTAGGGTCCAAAATCGACACAGTTTACGATGCCGTTGATGCAATCTTTAGTACCACTGAACTAGGTAAGGCTCTATCGTGAATTTTGAAAGGACACTTCTTGGACATACTGGGTTTGTTGGAGAAACACTTAAGAAGCAAGCTAGCTTTGACGGACAATTTTCTCGAGGCAACATTGATGAAAGCAAAGATACACATAGCGAGCTCTTAATTTGCTCAGCCGCTCCAGCACAAAAATGGTGGGCAAATGCAAATGCTGCTGAGGATCTAGCAAATATTAAGAATTTAGTTTCAACTCTTGAATCTATGCAGGCGGAGAAAGCTGTGCTCATTAGCACTGTAGATGTATTTGATAACCCTTTAGAAATTGATGAGGATTCGACCCAGGTCACATCCGCTCAAAATACATATGGCAAAAATCGAAGATATCTGGAAAATGAGTTTACAAGAATCTTTAAAGAAGCTCTCGTGGTTCGATTGCCCGGATTAGTCGGTCCTGGACTAAAGAAGAATGCCCTATTTGACCTTAAAAATGACAATCAAATTTCCATGTTGAACGGTGCGTCCGTTTTTCAGTTTTACCCAATGGAAAAACTATGGGACGATTTGATGCTAGCGATAGATAACAAATTAGAGCTTCTGCATCTAACTAGCGAGCCCATTTCTCTTGAATACATTGCAAAGACGATTTTTGGAGTTGAGCTTGGTATTCTTCCCAATCCCGCGATTTACAACTTTCAGACGAAGTATGCGAATCTGTGGGACAAACAGTCACGATTCCAATACACCGCGGACCAGTGCCTCGCTGCGATAAAGGACTACTCTAAATCGTGATCAAACCAAGCCTCTCAATCTCGAACCTAGCCTGGACCAGGCAAGAGGATGAGGAGGTCGTATCAATTCTGGAAGACTTTGGTGTTCAACACATCGACCTCGTGATGGGTCGCTACTTTAACAAGCCTCTGGAGGCGAGTTTAGATGACTGGCTTGGAGTCAAAAAGTTTTGGAATTCGAAAGGTATTCAAATTGTTGGGATGCAGTCACTGCTCTTTGGGGTTCCGCCAGTTAGCCTCTTTGGAGAGGGAGAAGACAGGGAATTACTAAGTCGGGCGCTAGAGGAAGTGTTTTTTAGAGCAGAGGCTATAGGTGTAAAAAGACTTGTTCTTGGGTCACCGGTTCATAGATCACGCATGACACAAGATGATTCAGAACTTGCCGTAGCTGCGGACTTTTTCAAACAATTGGGGACTATCGCCGAGAGGCACAATGTTTTGCTTCTGCTGGAACCAAACTCCGTACGCTTTAATTGCAATTTCCTAAATAGCGCAAAAGAAGCTGCTAATTTTGTTTCCAGGATCTCCTCAAAGGGTCTTGGTGTTAATTTGGACTTGGGGGCGGAATTGGATGCTAACAGTGATCTCAAATTCTCCCCTGAGGAACAGGCGACTTTTGGTCATTTGCACCTAAGTGAGCCAGATTTGAGTCCATTATCTGGCAACTCACTTTTCCTTAATCTTGTCTCAGATTCAGATCTATTAAATCAATTTGAGTTTCTGACTATCGAGCAACTGGGTAGTACCGAATCTTCTAATCTCTTGAGCGTCTCTAGTTCCATAGCATATGCGCGTGGTGTTTTAAGAATATGAGTGAACCAGAATATTCAATAGTTATCCCTTGCCATAATGAGCAAGACACAATTGGGAGTACAGTTACTGGGCTAATTGAAGCAGTCTCTTCAATCCCAAACATCAATTTTGTTCTGGTTGATAACTTAAGTTCTGATGCAACTTGGGAACGGCTTCAGTCGCTGGAGCTTGAGTTCGAAAATGTCTCCATCCATAGGTCAGAGCCCCGAGCGGGTTTCGGTGTCGCGATTAGGTCCGGTGTGGCGTCTTCAACTGGTACGCACATAGTTTTTGTCATGGCAGACGGAAGCGAGCATCCTGATGATGTCGCGAAGTTCATAGTGACATCAAAGAAAGCCCCAGAGGCTTGTGTTTTTGGAAACAGGTTCGCATCGCCTGGCTTAATCTCTGGGTATCCGCCTTTTAAGAGATTTTTGAATCGACTAGTCAATGCGGGATTGGGCTTAGTCTTTAGAACCGATAGCCCAGACCTCACCAATGGTTTCAAGCTTTACCCCAGAGACGTTATTGCGAGGATAGATCCTAAATCGGATGATTTCAGCATCACGTTGGAACTCTCACTTGGAGCCATTTGTGAAGGGATTAGGGTCATCACCATACCCACACTCTGGCGAGGAAGAGAAGCAGGAAAATCCTCCTTTAGCTTAATTGCTATGGCCTTGCCTTACTTTTCTGTTATCGCAAAAAATCTAGGGAATCGTTCTCGTTCGGGATAAATCCAATTTCGTCCAAATACGGAGATTATCAAGCAGCCTGGCTTTGGTCAGTCAACGCAGACAAAGATAAGAATTAACTGCAAAAGAGCTCAATAGGTGTATCGTCAGAGCTGTGGGAAGGAGAAAGCAAATAAATCTAGATGGATGCAACTGCGGCGATGGCTGCCAGTGCAAGAAAAACGACTAACTAAGTACTAGTAGCGCTCCTGGCGCAACACTTCTACATCCGCTACCCAAACGCTAACTGCGTAGTTTGGGAAGTAGTCAGATTTTAATCTTTCAATGATTTTTTCTAGTGTGACCTGATCGGTCACAACCTCTAGGCGAATGTTCCCACCCTCTAGATCACCATTTCTTTGGTTTCTTGGTCCGGTACCGTGAGCGTCTGTGACTGTGTAGCCCTTAGCTCCAAGAGCCAGCAGGTCCTTAATCAACCTCGACTCAAGCGCTCCCTCGCAGACAACCGTTAACAACTTTCTTTTGGAAAACATCACATACCCAAACCTTCCATAAATTGACCAATTGCAAACATGATTGGAATTCCAAAAATCAAATTAAACGGGAACGTAATTGCTAGAGATGCTGTCAGGTAAACACCAGGGCTTGCCTCCGGTAAAGCAAGCCTCACGGCAGCAGGAGCTGCGATATACGAAGCTGAGGCTGCCAAAACTCCCAAGATCACGCTTCCTCCAAGACTCAAACCGGTTAGCTCTCCAACCAAGACACCGAGAGAACCCGAAAGAATCGGGAACCCGATACTAAAAAGAACTAACCCGAAGCCCGCTTTTTTAACATCAGGAAGTCTTCGTCCAGCGACGATACCCATCTCAAGCAAGAACAAAGCAAGGACACCAGTGAAGAGACCACCGAAGAGCGGCTCAATTCTTTCGTAGCCGCTGGCACCGGTTGCATAACCTAAAACCAAACCACCGGCCAGCAAAACAATTGATTTAGAGGTGACTATTTCCCTAAGAGATTCTCCCCAGTTCAAACCTCTGTTTAGGCCCTTGGACGCCAAAAGTAATCCAACAACTATTCCTGGGACCTCAAGTATTGCCAGCAGTGTTGTTACGTAGCCTTCGTAAGAAATGTTTTGTGATTCGACAAAGATTAGCGCTGCTGAGAAAGTAACCAACGAGGTCGATCCATAGTGCGCGGCAAGTGCACCTTTGTTGACGGTGTCTAGCTTTGTAAGTGTTCCTAAAACAATGAACGCAAGAAGTGGAATTACTATACCCAGAGCTAAGGTGCCCAAGATTGGTAACCAAACCTCAGCGACGTTTGCCTCAGATAGAGCAACACCACCTTTGATACCGATACCTAGTAATAGGTATATAGAGAGTCCTTGATAGACCGCCTCGGGCAGTCGAAGATCAGATTTAATTGCTACAGCTAGAAGTCCTAGTACGAAAGCCAAAACAGGCGCTGAAGTTGCGTTAGTTAGAGCTGCCTCTAGAAACATAGTTTTCTACCTCAACAAACCATTATTGCTATTTGAATTAGTTTACTTAGCGGCTCTTAGAACCAGACCCCCATTGGTGGCTTTGCAACAAATAGCAAACTATTTGGACTGCTTTTGCGCAATAAGTTGCTTGTATGTCTCAATCATTTTGTTAGTAAGAGCGCCCTGCAGTAACCAGGTTGGGTCCTCCAATAGCTCTCTCTTGTT
>Ga0208227_1000065_pt1 | contig 25352 bp, 27 predicted proteins | sample LakMenEpi13Jun11_FD_150692 | JGI IMG/M metagenome (GOLD analysis project Ga0208227, IMG submission 150692) | Freshwater microbial communities from Lake Mendota, WI - 13JUN2011 deep hole epilimnion (SPAdes) | ecosystem: Environmental > Aquatic > Freshwater > Lake > Epilimnion/Euphotic zone ...
CAGTTGCAACCTTTTGGGCAAAGCGACTGAGTGCTTCGCGGCGACGCTCGCGGTAACCCGCAATGTCGATACGAAGGCGTGTGTCCTGGTCGCCAAGGCGACGCTGGCTGGCTACACGAGTGAGGTCTTGAATGGCGAGCAGGGTTGCGCCGCCAGGTCCGACCATGAGCCCAAGCTCTGATCCGTCGACCAGTACTTCGATCTCTTCTTCAACGCGGCTGACCTTTACAGAACCCGTGGTACCAAAGGCCGTCACGAGACCGTTGAGGAATTCAGCTGCTGCCTTGCCCACTTCTTCTGGATCAACTTCAATCTTTTCGCGTGGCTCACGTGGCTCGCGTTGTGGGCGATCCTCGCGTGGTGCGCGCTCACGACGCTCTGCGCGCTCAGCGTTTTCCTTGCGGGGGCGCTGTTCACGTGGCTCTGATGACTTCTCGGCTGCTTGCTTACGGGGGCGACGCTCGGTCTTGCCGCGTGGCGTTGCCGGACGAACGCGTGCACGCACGCGAGCCTCGCCGCGAGTACGGCCGAAAAGGCCTGCCTTTGGTTCGTCAACAATTTCGAATTCGGCATCATCTTCTGCAACGCCCAATTGGTCGAGCGCGGCTTCCTTGGCTTCTTCGAGTGTGCTGCCTGTTGTTTCTACCCATTCCATGGTGTCCTCAATTTCTGTGTGTGAATAGTGCGTCAGCGTGACGCGTTACTTGTTTCGCTTGCTGGGTGGAACCGGGCGACTCGGCCGGCCGCTTGGTGCGGGACGGTTCTTGCTCGGGGTAACCCTCTTGCTCTGAATGGGAGCGGGTGCTTGCGATTGTTCGTTCTTCTGCTTGCTGGGCTTAGCGTCATCCTTGCCCATTTCGCGCGCGGATGCGCTGGCGGCTTGAGCCTGACGGCCGAGGCCATCTTCTCCATAGAAGCGACGAGTGATGTATCCCTGTTGCAGGATGCGGAAAACGGTTTGGGTGAGGTAGTACACCACAAGGCTGGTTGGCAAAAAGACCTGAAACAGTGCAAATGCAACGGGCATGTACTGCATGATCTTGGCCTGTGTTGCTGACATTCCAGCGTTTGTTGGTGTGCGGCTAGCCACCATGCGCTGCTGCACAAGGAACAATGCACCAAGCAACACAACGAGAAGCGCGTACCAAATTCCGTGGCCAAAGTTCTGCCTCATCGCATCAGCCGGTGTGATGGCAAGGTCAAGACCAAACGACATCATCTTGCTTACTTGACGAAGGGCAATTGAAAGGTCCGAGCTATCTGAGATGTAATGAGGGTCAAAAAGACCAGTCATTTGGTCTTTTTTCGTCAAGCCACTTAACACACGGAACATGATGATGAACACCGGCATCTGGGCCAGCAACGGCAAGCACGATGCAAGAGGGTTCACCTTGTGCTCTTGATAGAGCTTCATCATCTCTTCGTTCAGCTTTTGGCGGTCACCCTTGTGTTGGTTCTGCAGCTTTTTCATCTCTGGTTGGAGACGTTGCATTTCCAGCATTCCCTTGGTGCTCTTCATTGTGAGCGGGGTAATCAAAATCATGATGGCAAGTGCCACTATGGCAATTGCTATTGCGTAGTTGTGCACCCACCCGTAAGCGGTGTCGATGAGCCATGCGCCTGCTTGGAACATATTGGGCCTTTCTAGGCAGCCCCTCGCGGGGCAGGTACTGGGTCGACTCCGGATGGCCCGAATGGTCGACAACGGATCAGTCTGCGAATAGTGAGCCACAGCCCGCGGACAGATCCGTGAGTTTCAATGGCTTCCACCGCATAGTGAGAACAGGTGGGGTAGAAGCGGCACGGCGAAGGACGACCTTCGCGTGCTACTTGGTAAAACAAAATGGCCTTCAACATGGCACTTTGTGGTTTTGTGAAATGCTCGTGGTCGGTGCAGGCCTCGGTGCTCATTTCGCGCCTCCTGCACACTTGACCAGAAGCGAATCGAGGTGGCGTCCGAGTTCTGTAAAGGCAACGCCATGGGCACGTGGAGATGCCCCAAAGACATACACGCCTGCCGGCATTGCGGCCTCACGGGTTTTCACAAGTTCACGAAGTTGGCGGCGCAAACGGTTGCGGCGCACGGCAGACCCGTAGCCGCGCCCTAAGGCGTAGCCCACGTGAGGGTGAGAGAGAGTGGAGTCAAGCAACATGGTGCAGGACAGCGGACCAGAACGAACATGACGCCCTTCTGCGCGAACGCGCTGAAAGGTGGATCGGCTCTGGATGCGGCCGATCAAGCGCTGAGGCGGTGACGGCCCTTGGCCCGACGGTTCTTCAAGATTGCGCGGCCGGCACGTGTGCTCATGCGCGAACGAAAGCCATGCTTACGAAGTTTGCGTCGGTTGTTGGGCTGAAAGGTGCGCTTCATGGCGCCTCCTATTGGGACAAGCTTCGGCAAAGAAGCGCGGATTATGAGAACGAACCTGTACCAGCGGTACGAGACGAACGTCTGGCACAGGCTAACGGGCTCGGGACCCGTCCCACCGCGACCCGCCAAATTTGGCTTATCCACAAGTCCTGCTACGGTCATCTACCCAGGGGAATTCCCCCATGCAGTCATCCACAGCCTGTGGATTGTGCTGTGGACGAGCCAAAAGGAGCCACAAATGAGCAATCACGAAGCAGTGTGGAATGCAACAGCACAACTCCTCAAAGCACAAGTGTCTGAAGGCGTGTGGTACTCAACATTCAACGACGTTGTCGCTCTTACAAGCACTGATGAGTCGCTTCGTCTACAAGTTCCTAACGCGCATGTGCGCGACCGCATCGTTACTCGTTACCGCCCACTTGTCGTTGATGCGCTCGACGAGATCGGTGAGAGCGATCGCGAACTCATTATCGAGATCAGCGACCTTCAACCAGCGACCGAGTCTGACCTTGCAGTAGTTGAATCTCCAGAGACCGCAGCCGTTGCCACAAACACCAATAACGGCAGGGGTTTAGCAGTAGGCCTGAACCCTCGTTACACATTCGACAACTTCGTGAAAGGTGCGTCTAACCAGTTCGCCCTTGCTGCTGCATTGCGTGTTGCTGAGACTCCAGCGCGTTCATACAACCCTCTCTTCATTTACGGACAAGCCGGATTAGGCAAGACTCACCTTTTGCAAGCAATCGGTTGGTACGTGCACGCTCATTACGCGCACTACGAAGTTCGTTACGTCTCGACAGAAACTTTCTTGAACGAATACGTCGATGCAATTCGTACAAACACCACCGCGGCCTTCAAAAGGCGCTACCGCGATGTCGATGTTTTGCTCATTGACGACATCCAGTTCATGGAGGGCAAAGAAGGGCTCCAAGAGGAGTTTTTCCACACCTTCAACTCGCTCCACGGAGCCAACAAACAGATCGTTATTTCCTCTGACCGGATGCCAGACAACATCCCAACCTTGGAAGATCGCCTCCGCAGCCGTTTCCGCTGGGGCCTCATCACCGATATTCAGCCTCCGGACATCGAAACTCGCCTCGCGATCTTGCGAAATAAGGCCGAGCGAGACAACACTCCTCTGCCAGCCGATGTTCTTGAGTTCATCGCCACCAACATCACCTCGAACATTCGTGAGTTGGAAGGCGCCCTCATCCGTGTCACCGCCTATGCCAACCTCACCCGCGAGCCGGCGTCAGTAGAGATGGCCCAGCAGCAGTTGGCCGACCTTCTCACCGCCTCGGCACCAAAGAATCGCACCGACGAGGAAATGTTGGCCGAGATCGCCGAATTCATGGGCTTCTCAGTCGAGGCCCTCAAGGGCAAGTCTCGCCAGCGACCACTAGTTTCTGCCCGCCAGATCGCCATGTACGTATTCCGTGACATGACCGAGCTCAGCTACCCAGCGATTGCCCGTCTCTTCGGCGGCCGTGATCACACCACGGTCATCCATGCAGTCGACAAAACCCAACGCCTGATGCGCGAGGACAAACAGACATTTGACCTTGTCACAACCATCACGGCCCGAATCAAGAACTCATAATTCGATGACACACCAGGCTGTGAATCTCGTGGGGATGAACCTGTGTGCCTCTTGGGGACGAATGGGTATAAGTACCACGTCGTCCACACCCTCTTTAATTACACGCGCGCAACCTGTGTTATCCAGTCCTTCGCCGTGCACATGGTCTTTTCAGCACCCATATGGCTCAGATGCTCACCGTCCACAATCCACAGCACTTATTACTATTAATAGATCTATACATCACATTTCGGCATCTCTAATTGCGCCGTTCTACACTGACAAACTCCGAGTGAAAGTCACAGCATGAAGTTCAGAAGCGAACAAGGAATCCTTGCCGAGGCCTTAGGGGCCCTTGCTCGAATTGCCTCCACTCGAAATGCAGGAACCCCGGCGTTGTCCGGAGTCAAGATGAGTCTTGAAGGTGACACACTCACAGCCTCAAGCACCGACACAGATATTTCTCTGCAATTCTCTTTGCCAGTAGGCGGCGACACAGACGGGCAAGGCCTTGTCAGTGCGCGCATGTTGAACGACATCATTCGCGTAATGCCGTCCGGAAAAGTCACAGTTGAGTTCGCTGGTGATAACGCAACAATTTCTGCACAACGTTCACAGTTCACAATTCCCACACTCAACACCGTTGAATTTCCTCGCACGCAACCACCATCTGGTGAACCTGTGACTATCGCTTCGAAAGAATTAAAAGACGCGCTTGCACAAGTTGTTCTCGCAGCAAGCAAAGACGCTCAGAAACACAACCTTTCAGCCGTACTGCTCGCATCAACAGACAAAGGCATTCGTCTTGTTGCAACAGACGGCTATCGCTTAGCGATGCGTGACATTGTTGGCACAAGCGCCGCATCACCCGATTCATTCCTGATTCCCGCGCCGGCACTTGTTGAACTTTTGCGCCTGCTTGACTTGTCAGAAGAAATCACAATTCGATTCAACGATCTCGATGCAACGTTCCAGTCGCCAACAATGACATTGTCAACACGCCTGATTAACGCTGAATATCCTCCGTATCAAACAATCATTCCGAAGAACAACACAAACACTGCAACAGTGAACCGAGAAGAGCTTCTTGATGCCTTGCGCCGTACGCGCGTTCTTGCTTCTGAAATGGCGCCAGTTCGCGTGCGTATGTCATCAGAAGGAATTCGTCTTACTGTTCAACTCACAGATGGCAGCACAAGCGTTGAAGATCTTGATGCACAATTCACCGGTGAAGACATCACGGTTGCATTCAACTCTGAATATTTGGCAAACGGTGTTGAAGCGTGCGCAGGTGAAGAGATCAACATTGCAACAAGCGTGCCGAATAAGCCAGCAATTGTTAGCCCTGTTGGCGATGACACGTACATTTACCTACTGATGCCGCAACGTCTCTGACGTGACAAGGCCGCAGGTTCACGAGTGTAAAGCGGGCCACTAAATGGTTATCCGCCGCATTGAACTCACCGACTTTCGCATTTACAAGCACGCTGTCATTGAACTAGATCCTGGTGTCACCGCGGTGATGGGCTTGAACGCTCAAGGGAAAACAAGTCTCGCGGAAGCGATGAGTTATTTGTCAACATTACAAAGTTTTCGCGGCGTTACTAACGACGCGTTAGTTCGTGAAGGAGCAGACACTGCATATGTACGCGCGCTGGTCGTGCACGACGACGGCAGAGAAATTTTGGTGGAAGCCGAAATCAATCGTGCTGGTCGAAACAAAGTATTAGTCAACAAACAAAGGCTTGCGCGCGTGCGCGATTTGTTGGGTGTTGTTCGATGCACTGTGTTTGCACCAACTGATTTGCAATTGGTATACGAAGGCCCGTCTGTACGCCGCGACATGTTGGATGATGCACTGGTTGCATTAGCGCCGCGCAATGATGCGTTGCGACTGGAAGTCGATCGCATTATCCGCCAACGCAATGTGTTGTTGAAACAATCAAACGGCCGCATGACAGACGACATTGAGATGACTCTTGATGTGTGGGATGCGCAGTTCGCTGAAAAGGGAACTCAGCTTGGTGAAGCACGCGCAAAACTTGTTGCACGACTCACCCCATTTGTCAGTGAGGCATACGAGTCACTTGCCCGTGAACCAACGCCAGTTGATGTGGTGTACGAACCAGAGTGGCGACGCATGGGATTAACCGCCAGCCTGGCTTCCGCCCGAATCGACGACATACGTCGCGGCCTGAGCACCGTTGGCCCCCACCGCGACGATGTGGTTCTTCACATCAAGGGCATGCCAGCCAAGTCCCACGCCTCGCAAGGGGAGTGCCGCACCCTTGCCCTTGCCCTGCGCCTCGGAATCCACCGGTTGGTCACTGAAGTGGTGGGTACGGCCCCGTTATTGGTGCTCGACGACGTGTTGTCCGAACTAGACCCCGGGCGCTGTGAGGCCCTGTTGCAGCATTTGCCCCCCGGCCAGGTACTGATCACCACGGCAGCGCCTTTGCCCCCCGCAGCACACCCCGACACCATCATTCGTATTGCAAACGGCACCATCGTGCCATCGGAGCAAATATGAGTTTTGACGAAGAGAACATTTCGGCGGGTAAACCCCCTCGCGTACTGAACGAAGTGCTCGGCAAATTGCTTCGTCGCATGCATGTGTCAGATGAATCGAGCGCAATCGGACTTTTCTCTGGATGGAGACAAATTGTCGGAGACGCAATTGCTGATCATGCTGTTCCAAAGCGCCTCGAAAAACGAGTTTTGGTTGTTGAAGTTGATGACCCAGCGTGGGCCACACAATTAAAGTTCCTCGAATCGCAACTCATCGCCACATTACGAGACAACGTGGGCGACGAAGTTGAATCTCTTGAGATTCGAGTACGACGTTCCCGATAACAGCACCCCCTAATTGGTAGGATATTTGAGCCATGGTTGCACCTAAAAAAGCCTCTTCTAACAATCCCTCCGCCGATTACGGCGCTAAAGATATTCAGGTTCTGGAAGGCTTAGACCCCGTACGCAAACGCCCCGGTATGTACATCGGGTCAACGGGTCTTGCCGGTCTTCACCACCTGATTTGGGAAGTCGTCGACAACTCTGTCGACGAGGCAATGGCCGGGTTCTGCGATCGCGTTGGCATCACAATTTTGGCCGACGGTGGATGCAAAGTAGACGACAACGGTCGCGGTATTCCTGTTGATCCATACCCTTCTGGTCCGCACAAAGGAAAGAGCGCAGCTGAAGTTGTTCTCACCGTGTTGCACGCAGGCGGAAAGTTCGGCGGCGAGGGTTACAAGGTCTCAGGCGGACTCCACGGTGTGGGTGTCAGCGTTGTGAACGCCTTGTCTAGCAAGGTTTTGCTGGAAATCGACCGTGGCGGCGATCGCTACACAATGCAGTTCGTCGACGGCGGAAAACTGAAGGGCAAGTTAGAAAAAACTGGTTCCACTCCGGCTCGCGGTCGCAAGACCGGAACATCAGTCACGTTCTATCCAGACCCAACAATTTTCGCATCAGAAGGTGTTGAGTTTGTTGCGCGCACGGTTATGGATCGTTTGCAGACCATGGCCTTTCTTAATAAGAGCCTCGAAGTTGTTTTCATTGACGAGCGGGTCGGTCGTGAACAAACAGTCACGTTCCAATACAAGGGCGGCATCGTCGACTTCGTGAAGCACCTCAACCATTCGAAAGAGTCGTTGTTCGCAAAAGTTGCTGCATTCGAAGATGAAGACGAAGAAGAAGGCATGCAGCTTGATATCGCCATGCAGTGGAACAACGGATACTACGAAGGCATCCACGGATACGCGAACGGTATTTCCACTACTGAAGGCGGAATGCACGTCGAGGGTTTCAAAACTGCTCTTACTTCTGTCATCAACAAGTACGCACGCGACAAAGGCTTGCTGAAAGAAAAAGACGACAACCTTCTTGGCGAAGACATTCGTGAAGGAATTACTGCCATCATCGCGGTGAAATTGCGTGAACCCCAGTTCGAAGGCCAGACAAAAGCCAAGCTGGGTAACGTTCCCATGCGTTCCTTCGTACAGAAGTCCACCAACAAGTACCTGGCAGAGTGGCTTGAAGAGAACCCTGCTGAAGCAAACCGCGTGGTGAAAAAAGCAGTGTCTGCTGCGCAGGCTCGTCTTGCAGCAAAGAATGCCCGTAACGCAGTGCGCCGTAAAACAGCACTTGCCGGTGCCGGCATGCCAGACAAGTTGAAAGATTGCTCAAGCGGAAAACCCGAAGAGAGCGAATTGTTCATCGTGGAAGGTGACTCAGCTGGCGGTACCGCAGTTGACGCACGTGATCCTCGTACGCAAGCAATCTTGCCGATCCGCGGAAAAATTCTGAACGTTGAACGTGCTCGTCTCGACAAGATGCTGAACAACAATGAAATTCGCGCGCTCATCACCGCTATCGGTGGCGGCGTTGGCGACGAGTTCGATGCTTCAAAGGCGCGCTATCACAAGATCATCGCGCTTGCAGATGCTGACGTTGACGGAAGCCACATTCGTACGTTGCTTCTTACATTCTTCTATCGCCAAATGAAGCCAATGGTTGAAGCCGGCTACATCTACATTGCACAACCACCGTTGTACTCAACGGAAGTTGGCAAAGAGAAGGTGTACCTGAAAGACGATCAGGCCAAAGCTGCATTCCTTGCTGAAAAACCCGGACACAAAAAAGAATTCCAACGCCTCAAGGGTCTTGGCGAAATGGACTGGGAAGAATTGAAGAGCACAACCATGGATTCCATGACACGCACACTGCTGCAAGTCACCGTGGAAGAAGCAGCAATCGCAGACGAAACAGTCAGCGTGCTTATGGGCGACGATGTTGACAGTCGTAAACAATTCATCATTACCAACGCGCGTGACGTGCGAAACCTCGACTTCTAATTTCGGTAGGGCCTGACTATGAGTGACAATCCAAACCTGTTTGATCAAATCCAACCAGTACCACTGCAAGATGAAATGGAACGCTCGTTCCTTGACTACTCAATGTCAGTCATCATGTCGCGCGCACTGCCAGACGTGCGCGACGGCTTAAAGCCAGTTCACCGCCGCATTATCTGGGACATGGAACAACAGGGCTTTCGTCCTGACCGACCATTCGTAAAGTGTGCTCGTGTAACGGGTGACACCATGGCGCGTTATCACCCACACGGTGACGGCGCTATTTACGACGCGTTAGTGCGTATGGCTCAGCCTTTCTCATTGCGTCATCCACTCATCGACTTCCACGGAAACTACGGCTCGCCAGACTTTGGTCCGGCTGCTGCGCGATACACCGAAGCACGTTTGCATTCATTAGCAATGCGTTTGCTTGATGGCATCGACGAAAACACTGTCGACATGATTCCGAACTACGACGGAACTTCAGAAGAACCACAAGTACTTCCTGCACGCTTCCCGAACCTTTTGGTGAACGGAAGCCAAGGTATTGCTGTCGGAATGGCAACGTCTATTCCTCCACACAACTTGGGTGAAGTTATCGATGCAACTATGCATCTCATTGATAACCCTGAAGCAACTCCTGACGACCTCATGAATTTTGTGAAGGGCCCTGACTTCCCATCAGGCGGGAACATTCTTGGACGCGCCGGAATCATGGATGCGTATAGAACAGGTCGCGGAAGCGTCAAGACTCGCGCCAAAGCAGTTATTGAAGAAAACCGTCAAGGCCGTATGGAAATTCAAGTGACTGAACTTCCATACCAAACAAGTTGCTCGTCAATTGCGGCCCGCATCGTTGAACTTGTAGATAGCGGTCAACTCGACGGTATTGCCGACGTAAACGACGCATCTGCTGGTGGAAAAACAAGCCTTGTCATTTTGTTGAAGCGCGATGCAAATGCAAACGTTGTTCTCAACAACCTGTTCAAGCTCACATCATTGCAAAGCAGTTTCCCTGTGAACATGGTTGCATTGGTCGACGGCGTGCCTCGCACCATCAACTTGGCTGATGCACTGAATGGTTATGTGCGCCACCAACTTGAAGTTGTTACTCGCCGTACTCAGTTCCGTCTTGATAAGGCTCGCGATCGTGGTCACATTCTTGAAGGCCGTCTGAAGGCACTCAATGTCATCGACAAAATCATCAAACTGATTCGCGAGAGCGAAGACCCAGCAGCAGCAAAAACTGCATTGATGGCTGCACCATACGAGTTCTCAGAGCGCCAGGCTGTCGACATTCTTGATATGCAATTGCGTCAACTCACACGTTTGTCACGCATCGACTTGGAAAAAGAACTTGCAGATGTTCAATCGCGCATCGCAGAGTACGAATCAATCCTTGCATCGGATGCAAAATTGCGCACCGTTATCAAAGATGAACTCATTGATGTCCGTGCAACGTTCGCAACCGACCGTGTGTGCCACATCATTAACGACAGTGGCGAAATGGCCCTCGAAGATCTTGTCGATGACAAAGAGCTTGTAATCGTTATGACTAACGCGCAATACGTCAAGGCTGTGCCTGCTGCGCAGTTCCGTGCTCAGGCACGTGGCGGCCGTGGCGTCAAGGGCGCAACATTGAAAGAAGACGACCTTGTTCGGCGCGTTATCTTCACCACATCACATGCGTATCTGTTGTTCTTCTCGAACCGTGGCCGTGTGTACAAGTTGCGTGCAGCGGATATTCCAGAACGCGAACGTTCTGCAAAGGGAATCCCCATTGTCAACTTGTTGCCAATGCAGCCAGGCGAAATTGTTCAAGCAATTATTGATACGCGGGAATTCCCCGGCGAACGCTTCTTGTTCTTCGTCACGAAGTCTGGTCAAGTCAAAAAGACTGCGTTTGATGCATACAACTCAAGCCGTCGTGATGGCCTCATCGCGCTTGGTCTGAAAGATGACGACGAACTCGTACGCGTGATTGAAACTTCAGGCGACGACGACATCTTTATTGCAAGCCGTAGTGGCCAGGTCATTCGCTTTAGTGAAAACGAAGTGCGTCCAATGGGTCGCACAGCAGCCGGTGTGCGCGGAATGCGCATGAAGGCGGGCGACGAAGTGGTGTCAGCAGACCCAGGCCGTGGCGATGATGCATTGCTCATCGTTACTGATGCTGGTTATGCAAAGCGCACACAGATTGTTCACTTCCCACGTAAGGGCCGCGGAACTCAAGGCGTCATTGGTGTCAAGGTCACCGGCAAGAAGGGCAAAGTTGTTGCCGCATTCATGGTGGGTCTTGAAGACGAGATCGTGGCAATCGCATCAAACGGAGTCACAATCCGTACCGAGGTCAAGCAGATCTCCAGTCAAGGCCGCACAGCAACAGGTGTGCGTCTTATGAACCTTGACGACGGAGCAGTAGTTGCCTCGGTTGCGCCAATTCTCTCCACAGACGAGGACTAACTCTTCACGCGGAAGCGTGACCATCTTGTCTTTATGGTGGTGGGCCATCACCGCAGTCGGCGTTGTGTGCATTCTCGGTGTCACGTCGCGATACGGCGACATCGCACGTGCGCAAAACAACGCTGATGCAGTTGCCCTTGCGTACGTGTCACGAGATTTGGCAGCGGCACAAAAACTGGCCGATGCATTGCATGTCACCATCGAACAGATCACTACGCAAGGCCCTGTTGTCACCGTCATTATCCGCAGCGGATCACTAACGGCCACAGCGCAGGCATCACTGTGACCCAGTTGGGGTAGCCATAGTCAATACACTCACAGAGTGCCTATGAATACAGAATCTGTGACTCAGCGCCATCGCGTGCGCAAAGTCACCCGTGTCATCAGAGATGTTGATGCGTGGAGCGTCTTCAAAGTGGCCATCGTTTTTCATGCAGCCCTGTACATCGTGGTTCTCATCACGGGGTTCCTGCTGTGGAACGTGGGCTCGGCAACCGGCACCATCGACAACGTCGAGCAGTTCTTGGCCTCGTTCGGATGGGATTCCTTTACCTTCCAAGGGGCGGCGCTCTTTCGGGCCATGGCGTTCTTTGGCCTCTTTGGCATCGCCTTAGGTGCCGGAATATGGGTTTTAGCGGCCGTTGTCTTTAATTTGATCACCGAATTGGTGGGCGGAATCAGGGTTACGGTGCTGGAAGAAGAAGTGGTGGCCCGCACGGTTGAGCCTGACCATACCCAAAGGTAGAGTGAGCAGTCCCATACGGGGCTATAGCTCAGTCGGTTAGAGCGCATCCCTGATAAGGATGAGGTCACAAGTTCGATTCTTGTTAGCCCCACCAGAAAGAAGGAGTACTTCGTGAAATTCATACGCCAAGTACTCCTCGCCATCTCCATCGGCGGCATCGTGGCAACTGTGTTGCGTACACGTGGAAAAAGCCCCGAAGCTCCGTCCCAAGGCGGGTGGCGCGAGGTCACCCCTCAGCGCTAATCACTATGAGCACTCCCGCAAATTTCGAGATCGGGATTATTGGTTCTGGAGTTGTGGGTACGCGCGTTGCGGCCCAACTACACACCCTGGGGTATCGCCCTCGTATCGCACCTTTGCGTCATGCCACCGACCTGTTCGATTGCAGTGTCGTTGTCCTTGCTCATGGCGCACCGCACTCTGCATTGGCCGCCACTTTTGTTGCACAGGGCATTGCAGTTGTTTCAGTCAGTGACAACTTGGCAGATGTTTTGGCATTGCTTGATATTCAAGACAGGGCGTTAGCGCGCAAGGTGCCAGTCATCGTTGGTGCTGCATGTTCACCTGGCATGACCGGGCTGTTGGTTCACCACGTCACTCGCGCATTTGAATCAATCGACGAAGTGCACGTTGCTGTGCACGGAACAGGCGGGCCGCAATGCGCTCGCCAACACCATGACAGTTTGGCCGGTGTCTCTATTGGTTGGCACGAAGGCGAATGGTTACAGCGACCAGCAGGCAGTGGTCGTGAATTGTGCTGGTTTCCAGACCCTGTGGGCGCGCGCGATTGTTATCGCTTTGCAAGCCCAGAGCCCGTATTGCTTCAGCGCATTGCGCCAACATTGCAACGCATTACTGCTCGTGTATCAGCAACACGTCGCGACCGTTTAACTGCGCGCCTTCCTATGTTGTCGCCACCGCACGCAGAGGGAACTCTTGGTGGATTACGTGTTGAAGTGCGTGGCGTTCGCGCAGGCACGCGACATGTAGAAATTGTGGGCATTGCTGAACGTGTTGCAACAATTACTGGGTCAGTCGCTGCGCAAGCTGCCCGTGCGTTAAGCAAGGGTCTTGTTGAGCCAGGTGTGCATAATTTAGGTCAAGACGCGGTTCCTAACGATTTCATTTTGGATGGCGTGTTGGACAGCGGCACGATCTTGCATCAATTCGTCGGACGGTAAACATGAGTGCTCCTATTCTCGGAATCATTGAAGGGTTTTATGGCGAGCCATATTCACATGATGTGCGACTAACCATCGTTGATCAAATTGGTGAATGGGGCTGGAACACGTACGTCTGGGCGGCGAAATTAGAACCGCGCCATCGCGAACTATGGGATCAACCATTTACGCCTGAAGAGCTTGAACAATTTGCTGAATTGTCATCACGACACAACAGCGTGAATTTTGTTATTGGCCTCACACCAGGTTCTGGTGCAACAAACGAACAAGTCATTACAAAGTTGCGGCCAGCAGTTGATGCAGGTGCAGCAGCGGTGGTGTTGTGCTTTGATGATTTACCTGTGTTGAATGCAGCAGCTGATCATCAGCGCATCGCACATGCAGTACGTGACGCGCTGAAAGTTCCGGTGTGGATTACACCAACGCATTACGCAGGTCTTACCTCGTCTCCGTATCTTGATGCGTTATGTGATGGCCTTGGCGATGACATTGAAGTGATGTGGACTGGCAATTACGTTGTCAATGACACCATTACGGTGAATGATGCCATTGCACGTCGCGATGCAACGGGTGGTCGCGCACCGCTGGTATGGGATAACGCACCAGTGAACGACGCACTCATGCATGCACACATGCATCTCGGACCACTGCAAGGTCGCGAACAAGGACTACAAAATGTGTGCAGTGGTTTCTTGTGGAACCCCATGGTGGAACCACGCGCATCAATGGTGATGTTGGAATCTGCTGCTGCATGGTGGCGCGGCGACGATGCACTAGCTGCATGGAACACAGCAGTTGATCGCGACGGTTGGCGCATGCTTGCTGAAGCAACCGCGTATCGCGGTGACCTGCATTGGCCAGGGGAGACTCCATCACGTGAGTGGTGGGAAGCAGTTCGTGACATGCCAGACATGAAAGACGAAGTGATGACATGGGTGCAATCAGCGCGGTCTGGTGCACGTGTCGCCCTTGGCGCTCTTGCTGTAATCGAAGCTGACATCGCAGAGTTGTCACAGGAAGAACTGGCCCGTCTCATGCGACCGCTAATGGAATGGCAACTGCATCGCATTGCACCGGCGTTCACGTTTGGCCGTGGCCCACGACAGAGACCCCTTGCCACCCAGAACGACCAAGGCAGGTTCGTCCTTCGTCCTGGCAGCATCGCCGAGTCCGAATCGTTAGTGGACGCCTTGGCGCACACGGCGTTGGCCCGTATCAATACCTGATTCTCACTCATTCTCGATAGCGTCTGCAGCATGGCAACGCATCAACACGCAGCAGATTCTGTGGCAGCTGACGATGTTGCACACCACGTAGCCACGAAGTTGGCCGAGATTGGCCAACGCTTTACGTCGGGTAGGCGAGACATCGTTGCTGCCTTGTCCGGTGCAGATCGCCCGTTGTCGATTCCTGAAATCTTGTTGAGCACCTCAGGGCTTGCGCAATCATCGGCCTACCGCAATTTGTCAGTATTAGAAAATGCCGGTGTAGTTATTCGTGTCATCACCACCGACGAGTGGGCTCGCTACGAACTCAGCGAAGCAATCATGGGCCATCACCATCACATGGTGTGCAGTGTGTGTGGCGCAGTGGCTGATGTACGAATTCCTGATGATATTGAACACACGCTTGATGAAGCATTAGAAGCTGTTGCACAACGTGCAGGCTTTTCTATGGTTCATCATCGACTTGACGTAGTAGGAGTGTGTAAAACATGCCGGTAAGAAGTTCAGCAGCGGGCGAAGCCCCATTCGTGTTACCAGGAAAAATCGTCGACGTTGCAGGTCGTGGCGAGATGTTTGTTCGTCATCATCAACACCCCGACACTTCTGCACCAACACTGTTGTTGTTGCACGGTTGGACTGCTTCTTGTGATTCGCAGTTCTTCTCTGCATACGAAGAACTGTCTCAGCATTTTTCGATCATCGGCGTTGACCATCGCGGTCATGGCAGGGGATTACGACCAAGTGTTCCCGTGACATTAGAAGACTGCGCAGATGATGCAGCCGCGGTGGCTAAAGAACTCGGCGCTACTTCAGTAATTACAGTCGGCTATTCCATGGGCGGCCCCATCAGTTTGTTAACTGCGCAGCGTCACCCAGAACTGGTTGTGGGCATGGTGTTGCAGGCAACGGCACTTGAGTGGAGCGGTACACCCCGCGAACGCCGCCGAATGCGATTCATTGGGCCAATGGCACACTTCATTGGCCGTCCACGCGTTCTTCGTTTCTTTTTCAATCGCATGTTGCCACGTGGGCATGAAACTCGCCGCTACGTGTCATGGATGATCGCAGAGAACCGCCGCAATGACCCGTGGATGATTGCTGAAGCAGGTCGAGGTATTGCGACATTTGATGCGCGCCAGTTTGCACCCACGTTGAACAAACCATCAAGCTTTGTTTTGACCTTGCGCGACACCGTGGTGTTGCCGCACAAACAACATGCACTTGCTGCAGCTGTTACTGCACAGATTCTGGAACTCGACGGCGATCACATGGCGCCAATTTTGATGCCGCGTGAATTTGCTGTAGCTACTCGCCAGGCTGTGGATCTGGTTGTTGCTGCAATACCGCAGCGTTGAGCTTCTCAAGCGCTTCAGTAATTGCATCAGTTTGTTCGCGCAGGTCTCCCATGGTGACAAGGTCTGCCAACACCAAACGCACACCGGCTAATTCACGCGCCAAATACTCAGTATCTGCTTGCGTTCGTGCTGCCATGCTGCGGTCACGTTCAAGTTGCTCGTTGTCACGATCCTCTTGACGATTTTGCGCAAGCAAGATAAGCGGTGCAGCGTATGACGCCTGCAACGACAGAACCAGTGTGAGGAAGATAAACGGATATCCGTCGAACTGAAATGGTTCGTAGATGTTGACAATTACCCACGTGACAACCACGATTGTCTGAATAACTAAGAATCGGCCTGTGCCCAAGAAACGTGCAATGGATTCACTAAATGAACCGAATGCATCTGGGTCGTAGTGAATACCAACGCGGCGGCGTTGACGTGGTGTTGTTAAGTCGGTGCGGCGCTTCATGATGTAGCCGCCTGACGCCTGCGCTGTCTCCAGTCAGCTGGCAACATACGGTCAAGCACGTCGTCCACTGTGATGGCGCCCAACAAATGTCCGCCATCGTCGCACACACCTACAGCAAGCAGGTTGTAGGACGCTAAGAATTCTGCAACTTCACGGTCTGATTGGTTAGCAGTAACGGTTGGCTCGTTCGAAACGCAACGGCCTAGTTCGGTGCTTGGTGGTTCGCGCAACAAACGCTGCAAGTGCACCACTCCGAGGTATTTGCCTGTAGGTGCTTTGAATGGCGGCTGAGTAACAAACACTTGCGCAGCAATAGAGACAAGCCACTCTGCGTTACGTACTTGCGCCAATGCTTCAGCAACTGTTGCGTTAGCACCCATAATGATGATTTCGGGCGTCATCAATGCACCTGCAGTACCTGGCGCATATGACAACAATGAACGCACGACATCTGCATCATCGTCATCCATTGCTTCCAGCACGCGAGAACGCTGTTGTGCAGGCATCTCTGCCAACAAGTCGGCAAGGTCGTCGAACTGCATTTCTTCCAACACGTCAATGAGGCGATCCATATCAAGGTTTGCAATCAGTGCAAGCTGTTCACTCTCTGGCATTTCTTCCAGCAAGTCAGCAAGACGATCATCGTCCATTTCTTTTGCCAGCAACTGACGCTGTGCAAATGGCAATGAGCGCACTACGCCAGCTACGTCGCTTGGGTGCATGTCGCGAAGACGTGCAGCTTCAGCCGCCATTTCGGTAGCGGGTGCAAACAGACTGCTTGCTTCAGTCCAGTCGACCAAGCGGTATGTGGAACGGCGACCAAGAACCCCGCGGCGGGTGAGACGCACCTTGGAAACTTCCCAGCCGGATTCCCGAGCGCTGACGGTGGAACGCAAGGCAACATCGCTGATGGCTTCAGCGTTCAACCGCTTGTCGATGATGTCGCGACCAAGCATGTGCTCTCCTGGGCGAGGCTTGAACGGGTTCAGGTCCACGTCCCAGCTGCGTAGGCGGGCGCCTTCGGTGTCAAGGGACTGAATGCGGTTGGCATTCACAAAAATGCGTCGGCGTTGGCTTGTGGCCACGAACCCAGTGACCCGGGGGGCGTCGCCACTACGGCCAGGAACCACCACAATGTCGTCAATACGCCCAATTGCAGCCCCGCCCGCATCAAGGAGGGGTAAGCGCATGATGCGAAATGCATAGATCAGGTCGCTTGCCATGAAGCAAGGGTACCCCTCAGCCCCCCACGGAAGGTGGGTGATTTGTCTTGTCTCTCGGCCTTCTCCCGATAACCTGACCGAGCCGTAAATACGGGGACGTAGCTCAATTGGTAGAGCGCCTGCTTTGCAAGCAGGAGGTCGTGGGTTCGATTCCCATCGTCTCCACCATTCGCCTTGCCGTTACCCTTCACCCTCTGTGAATCCGTCGGCCGTACTTCTTATCTCGTGTCCTGACCAGCCGGGCATTGTGGCAGCTGTCGCCACATGGGTTGGCTCTGTTGGCGGAAACATCGTGCACGCAGAACAACACACTGACGTTTCGGATGCCATGTTTTTTCAGCGCATTGAATTCACACACGCCGGTACAACACCTATCGCAACGCTTGCAGCTGGTTTTGCACCTCTTGCATCGCATTGGAATATGTCGTTCACACTTGATGCATTGCCGTGGAAACCGCGCACTGCAATTTTATGTTCAAAGCAATTGCATTGCGCAGCTGACTTGTTAGCGCGCACAACATATGGTGACCTTGGTTTGGATATTGCAGCGGTGATTTCCAATCATGCTGATGCACAATCACTTGCAACATCGTTTACCTTGCCGTTTCACCATGTTGCAGTTGGTAATAGTGCAACTGCGCGCGCAGAACAAGAAGCACAACTTGGCAAGTTATTGCAATCACTCAACCTGGACCTTGTAATTCTTGCGCGGTACATGTTGGTAATGCCGCCAGCACTTGTTGCACCATGGACCGGCCGCATGATCAACATTCATCATTCGTTCTTGCCAGCGTTCATTGGTGCAAACCCATATCGTCAAGCACATGACCGCGGAGTGAAAGTCATTGGAGCCACTGCGCATTACGTCAGCGACGTATTAGATGAAGGCCCAATCATTGCTCAAGATGTTGCGCATATTTCTCACCGTGATGATGTTGCTGAACTCACTCGCCAAGGTCGCGACCTTGAAACTGTTGTCCTTGCTCGTGCTGTACGGGCTCATGTTGAACACCGCGTATTGACATTCGGCAACCGCACCGTTGTCTTTGGCTAACGAAGACCTATTTGCGAACAATCAAATCGAGTGATGCTCTATTTGATCCGCCTGTCAAACTCTGACCAGCGCCAGTGAGTTGAATATTCCACTGAGTTCCCGCAGTCGCAGCGTCATATGTCGCTGCGCCAATACAAGCTCGTAGGTCAAGAGTGAATGACAACTGATTACTGCTAGTGCCTGTCACGGAATCAGTAGTTGTTGTATCGGTTAATGGCCAGAGCATGGCGGCCATGTCGCCTCCAGATTGCAGCGAGAATCCACTTTCGTATCCGGAATAGGCCCCAGGGAGACACGCAGTGTCTTGCTGACCCATGTAGATAATTCCATATCGCAGACCGCCCATATCGCGGTATGTGCCCTCTTCACCAGTGGTGGTGAGGCGCTGAGGACGATAGAACTCAAGTTGCAATTTCCCCGTGGAATCAGGAGTAAGTGCACTACCTGTGTATGCGACACCGTTGACCTTGGTTAATCCGGGAACTGTAACTGCGTGTGGATTAACCATCATCACAATTTGATTATCTCCGGAACTGGTGTTGTATTTCACTGTGAAAACGTCTCCTGGCTTCACAGTTTGCAACGTGTTTGCACCTTGGTTCGGGAACATTGATGCCAACCAATACACCGATTCCGGATCTTGCCTTCCATTTCGGTTCATTAAGTAGAGCGAATTGCCATTGGTGCTCGTACCAAGATTGGTGTCGAGCCCTGGTGTTGCGTCTGCGTTAGTAGTTTCTTTCTTGAATCCACCGTTATAGGTGCTCCAATTGACCCCTGTGTTGTTGTTTATTAGGTGTGTCGCCATATTTTTTGCGGTTGGTCCAGTTCCGCCGCAATAGATAAGAGCACCGCAATCGACCCAGGCATACTTCACGTCGTTCAAACCGGTGACACCAAAGTTGCGTTGCCCGATGAAGAACTGAATGGCGTAGTTGCCGGGAGTTCCGAGAACGGTTGCTATGTCTGCTGGGCTGAGTGTGGGGTTGAGACCAGCATTAAATAGTGAACTTGATGTGCGCAAACTGACCCACGGATTCAGAGCTGCAGTCTGTGTAGTGGTGGGGTCAACAGCATCAATGACTTGATCTCCGTCGTCGTCTGCATCAAGAGCATTTGGTAATCCATCGGAATCAAGGTCGGCCCCAAGCACGAGAGGGTTGGCATCAAATGTTCGAACACCGCGAGTTCCGACGGTTGACCCCACGCATGCCTTCTTCTGCGCGGTTGAAACCTTGACAATGCCACCAGTTCCAGCAGCAAGTGGGTTACCTGAAGTCGAACCCGCCACGATTGATTGTCGAGCAAATGTTGAAGCCTTTGGTCGTGACTTTGTAATTGCATAGCCCAGTTTTGAAAGTTTTAGGGTGCCAAGCTTCACGGAGACCCCTGCCAGCTTCACGTGTGCACATGTCTTTTTCCCAAGTGCTTCCTTTGCCAACACAATGGGCCCCACATAGCGATTATGGGCGTCAACCATTTGAAGCGTTGCGCCTTTCACTGCAGTTTTTGAAGCCGAGATATCAAACTTGCCTGCTTCGTTTGCCGTGCTGACTATGGCAGATCCAGTACTGCTAACCAACAACACTTTGTATCCCTGTGCTGCTTGGCCCAACGTGCCAGTGATACTCACTGAAGCGGCATTTGCATTCATAGGCAAAGCGGCAATTGAGGCAGATAAGCACACTGCCCCGACGAGGAGAGAACGATAGAACTTCATCACAGAGAATCCTTTACTTGTTGCTGCAAAGGACCCTACGCCTGAATTCGATCCGTGTCTAGGAAGGCGGAAGGAGGGAAACGAGCATTCGGGTTAGCAATGCCCGCCACGCTTCAGGGTCTGGCATGTAGTCGCCGTAAACATTCGCTAATGCAGTTCCAAGCGGGATTACTTCCAACATAAATGCCAATGCTTTGTCATCAACAGATGGGTCAACAAGGCCATCACGCTTTGCTTGCTGCACTGTGGCAACGATTTCTGATGAAAGCCGAGATTCGGCACCAGTTAAGCGCTGTAACAATTCTGGGTTATGTCGAGCAGCAACCAATGCATCCATGCGGTCGAGGCGGAATCCATTACGCACTGCGCTGTACGGATCACAAAAGTCTTCAACCAAAATCTTGAGCACTGCATCAAGGTCACCTTCTTGGTTCACAATGCTGGACAAGTTCGCCACATCGGATTCGATGCGAGCAAGAAATTGCGATTCACGAACGGCTGCAATCAGGCCATCGCGGTCCTTGTAGTAGTGGTACAGCAACCCAATTGCCACATTGCAACGAGCAGCAAGGTCAGTGACACGAAAGGCGTTGTCGCCACTCTCTTCAATCATTGCCCGAGCTTCGGCGAGAATCAGATCTGCTGTCTCACGGCTATTAGGCATGCTCCTACGATACGACTTCTATAGAGGCTTTGCCGTTCGGCAGAGATAGTTCGTATCCTCGTCTGGTGGAAACAATTGTCATCATCGGTGCATCGCTCGCTGGCGTTCGCGCAGCAGAGACCTTGCGCACAAATGGCTTTGCCGGAGCCCTCACCATCATCGGTGCAGAAACCCATATGCCGTACGACAGGCCGCCATTGTCAAAGAACTTCTTGGCAGGCGATTGGGATGCAGACCGCATTGCACTGCGTAAACCAGACGACTTGTACTCGTTGAACATCAATTGGATGCTGGGGCAACCGGCAACAGCTCTCAACACGCAGTCATCTGTTGTCACGTTGGCCGATGGCACAAGCGTTTCGTACGACGGTCTCATCATTGCAACCGGCGGCCTCGTGCGCCGGTTACCGAACCAACCAGACATTGCTGGGGTTCATGTGTTGCGCACGCTCGATGATGGAGCAGCCCTGCGCGACGAACTTGTTGAGGGCGCTCGTGTAGTTGTGATCGGTGCGGGGTTCATTGGTTTAGAAGCTGCAGCCACTGCCACCAAGCGCGGTGCAAAAGTCACAGTGCTTGAAGGCCTCGACGCTCCGCTCATTCGTGCGCTCGGCCCGGAAATGGGTGCAGCCATTGGTGCTGTTCATGAACGTAACGGCGTCTCTATTCGGTGCGCAGTGCAAGTCTCTTCAATCAATGGCGACACAAAAGTCACCGGTGTGACACTGACAAACGGCGACATCATTGAAGCCGACGTTGTCATCGTGGGAATCGGTGTGGCACCTGCAACGCAATGGTGCAGCGAGAGTGGTCTCACTATTGACGACGGCATCGTGTGCGATGCGAACCTGAATGCCGGCCCAGCAAACGTGTTCGTTGCGGGCGACGTTCTGCGTTGGCCAAACGGCATGTTCAAAGACATTGAACCCACAATGCGTGTAGAACATTGGACCAATGCCGCTGAACAAGGTGCTGTTGCAGCGCAAAACCTGTTGGCAACTTTGCGCAATGAACCAATGCAGCCGTATTCCGCCGTGCCGTTTTTCTGGAGCGATCAGTTCGACGCCCGCATTCAATTTCTTGGTCGTGCTTTTTCAACATCGACTGTTGATGTTGTGGCAGGCAGCGTCACTGATGGCAGATGGTGTGCAATGTTCAGCACGAATGATCGTCTCACGGGTGTTCTCGGAGTCAGCATGCCAAAGCTGGTGATGCCAAGCCGTGCAATGTTGTCGACATACACCTCGCGTTATGACGCTCTGCAGCACTTCGCAACCGTGGTGGCTGCACAAACTAAGTAAGTTGTAGTCATGGCATTGCCCGACGCAGATCGACTTGATGCATGGCGATCATTTCTCACAGCACATGCAGCAATGAACAAGATGCTGTCTCGCGCTTTAGAAGAAGACGAAGGCCTGCAACTTCCATGGTTTGAAATTCTTGATGCACTAGCCATGAGCGAAGAAAAGTCATTGCGGTTTAATGAGCTAGCCGAGCGCGTGATGACACACCCATCTAGCCTTTCGCGCCAAATCGACAAGCTGGAAGACAAACAATATGTGGCACGCGAGAAATCAGTGGCAGATGATGGTCGTGCAATAGTGCTTGTGCTCACGCCTACTGGTCACGATGTCTGGAAATCTGCCAGCACTACCTATTACCGAATTGTGCGTCGGGTATTCACTAGTTGGCTCACAGAAACCGACGTTGTGGCACTGCACCGCGTGTTCAGCAAGGTTCTTGAAGCCGAATGAAGATAGGCCATTTTCTCCGACTTTGGTGAAAGTGTTTGTAGCGGTAAGACTTTGGGGGTCGTACCCGACGCCGAAAGGGCATTATGCAAAACGCAGTCATCGTTGACACACTTCGTACACCACTAGGAAAAAGAAACGGTCGCCTCAAAGATTGGCACCCCGTTGACCTCGCTGGTGTTGCATTGCGCGAACTCGTCGCACGCACGGGCATCGACCCGACACAAATTGACGATGTCATCATGGGATGCGTTATGCAAGTGGGCGAGCAGAGCCTCAACATCGCACGTAACGCGGTTCTTGCAGCCGGTTTGCCAGAAACAATTCCTGGCACCACTGTTGACCGCCAGTGCGGTTCCAGCCAACAAGCTGCACACTTCGCAGCTCAAGGCGTCATGGCCGGCGCTTACGACATCGTTATTGCTGCAGGCGTTGAAGTCATGACACGCGTTCCAATGGGTTCTGCAGTTGCTGATGGCAAGTACGGATATCCGTTTGGCCCAATGGTCAGTGCGCGTTACGCACCAGATGGCGGTTTGGTTCCACAGGGCATCAGTGCAGAAATGATTGCCGACAAGTGGGGCATCACCCGCGAAGACATGGACCGTTTTGCAGCACGTTCACAGGCATACGCAGCGCGCGCAACAGCTGAAGGTCGTTTCGAGCGCGAAATTTTGCCAGTGCTCGACTCTGAGGGAATCCTCATGACAACAGACGAAGGCATCCGTGATTCCCCGTATGAGAAATTGCAGACACTGAAGCCAGCATTCCGCAGTGAAGAAGAAGGCGGCCGCGTAACTGCTGGCAACTCAAGCCAAATCACAGACGGCGCATCAGCAATGTTGATCATGAGCGAAGAGAAGTGCCGCGCACTTGGTCTTACACCTCGCGCACGTTTCGTGAACTTTGGTCTTGCAGGCGACAACCCGCAACTCATGCTCACAGCACCAATTCCTGCAACGCAAAAAGCATTGCAACGTGCCGGCCTCACCATGGCAGATATGGATCTCACCGAAATCAACGAAGCATTCGCATCAGTTGTTCTTGCGTGGGAAAAAGAATTGCACCCAGACATGAACAAAGTGAATGTCAACGGTGGCGCAATTGCTCTTGGTCACCCACTCGGTGCCAGCGGCACACGCCTCATGACCACATTGCTGAATGAGCTTGAGCGCACCGGTGGTCGCTACGGCTTGCAGACAATGTGCGAAGGTGGTGGCATGGCAAACGCCACCATCATCGAGCGCCTGGGCTAAGCCCTGAACATTACGCTGGGAGCCATGCCCACTTTTTCAGCAATCGTCTGGTTCGCCATTGGCTTACTGATTATGCGCTACGTCTGGAAATTCGGGCTTGGCATGTTGAAGTCAATGACGTCTACGTTGCCCGAACCGCCACCCTCTGGTGAGATGCGCCGTATCAACGTGCGTTATCGCTGCAGTGTGTGCGGAGTAGAAATCCGCATGGTGATGGCTCCTGATGAAGACCCGCCACCGCCACGTCATTGCCTAGAAGACATGGACTTGGTTGCCCCAATCGAATAATTGCCCTGTGGGCAGTTGCGTCACACACGGCTTTTTGTCCACAATCTGTGGATAACCACGGGAAAACTACATCGGTGTAACTGTGCTAGGGCTATGCCCTGTGGGCAATACCGCCCAGTATCAGTGGTACTTCGTGGCTGTGTACAAACCACCAAGAAGTGAGACAAGACCCACTGCTAGGTACCAGTTGCTACGTCCGCCTGGCACAAAACCCAAGTAATAGAACAAGATCACGAGGGTGCCAAGGCCCAAAAGGACGAACATCAACACGGGCACCCAGGGCGCACTGTGCTTTTCATACGTCGGAACAGGTGGGGTGTATCGGCTGCTTTCATTGACCGAAGGGTCGTGATGACCGGAACGATGCTCGGGCTTGCTTCCGCCTTTCGGGGTTACGCGTCCACCTTTTTTCTTCTGAGTTGCCACGTCGCAAGTGTAGAACGCCAAAGCCCACAGTCACGCACGCACAATTCGTTTCACAAAATGGCCATTCACACGGCAGGCTTATGGAATGGCACGAATACTGGTGATTGATAGCTACGACAGCTTCGTCTACAACATCGTCCAATATCTGGGCGAGCTTGGTGCAGACCCCGTCGTTGTCCGCAACGACCAGATCTCAGTAGCCGAGGCCATTGCGCTTGAACCAGATGGCGTGCTGTTGTCACCAGGCCCTGGTCGCCCTGAAGAAGCCGGAATCATCTGCGACGCTATTTCTGCATTTGCAGGTTCAGTACCTGTCTTTGGTGTGTGTTTAGGTCATCAAGCAATTGGTCACGTGTATGGCGGCAACGTGGTGCGCGCACCAGAACTGATGCACGGAAAAACTTCACACATCACACACAACAACACTGGCGTGTTTGAAGGTGTGCCTTCGCCACTTGAAGCAACGCGGTATCACTCACTTGTTATTGACGCAGCAACAATGCCAGAACATTTGTTAGTGACTGCACAAACCGCGGATGGAATTGTGATGGGCGTTCGCCATCGCGATTTCGATGTTGAAGGCGTGCAGTTCCACCCCGAAAGCATCTTGACTGCATCAGGCCACGACCTCTTGCGCAACTTCCTTCGCCGCTGCGCTTAACTAATCGTCGCCGAGCGCGTCGAGAATCTCTTTGTTTTGTTCGACAAGTCGCTGTGCGCGGGTTACGAAATCAACTTCTCCG